>UEXM01000397.1_pt1 | contig 47302 bp, 37 predicted proteins | sample 1796661 | NCBI WGS metagenome assembly UEXM01 (sample SAMEA4772469, study PRJEB27181) | metagenome | reverse complement strand
CGCCCTGAAGAGACCATAAGATTGCGAGTTAACCTGAAAGGCTGAGCATGCAAAGGGCTTTTCAACCGCCTGTTAGGGCTTGGATGTGAGTGCCTCAACTAGCCGTTGATGGCTGGGCAGGTCCATGCCCTGGGCTTTCGCCTGGCGGAGTAACCAGCCATTGATGGCCTCGATTTCCGTCGTGGCACCCCGCTGACAATCTGCGCGCATGGAGGAGGTGTTGTTGGCAGTCTCGCGGATCACCTGTAGCACGGCCGTGAATGAATCCCCGGGCCACTGCGAGTCTAGTATTGTCAGCAGGGCGTCGGCTTCGCCGCACAGGGTTCGGGCTTGGTCTAGCAGGGTGGGGTCGTTCATGAGTGCGCCGTTAGGTACATCGTACAAGGCAGTGAGCGGATTGATTACCGCGTTGGCCACCAGTTTCCTCCATTGAACTAGGCGTATGTCCGCTTCCCAGTGCAGGTTGGGCCAGTGAATTTGAAGGCCTTCAAACCATTCAGGCGGTTGCGGAGTGCCGCCGATCCACGTGGCATTTTCCGCCACGATGGTGTGCTGTGGCGATTGCCCTTTTACTGCACTGGTGGTAATCGCCTCCAGCATGACGGAGCCTGAAGGGAGCCGGCCAGCCAGCGCGCCTACCCCATTTTGGAAGCGCAGCACCTGTGTCTCGTTATTGAGATGGCCTTTCACCCTCTGTAACGCTGAATCCGTGTAGGGCGTTTTACTGGCTACCAGCACATGCTTAATGGCCGCGGGCAGCTCGGCTGGGCTGACGCAGGGCAGGGTGAGCGACATGCTTTGATCAGCAAAGATAAGCCGCTTGTACAGTGGCGATCGCGGGCTATTGGTAACGACGCTGACGGCATGCCCCGCACGGGCCAGATACCAGGCCGCTAGTGTGCCCATGTTGCCGGCACCGAGCAGATACCAGTGGGGAAGAGGTTCAGTCATGGAGAAATAATAAGCCCTGTAGCAAAGGAAAAGGAGGTTTTTCTCTGTGGTGGGCAAGCGTGTGGCAGTGTGCTGTAAGGGTAAACCGCTGATGGTTTCTAAGCCGAAGCAAGCCGTTAGCTATCTGCGACGGTGGCCACAATACGCTTTTCTGCCAGCGCCTGTTCCAGTTTCAGACTGGTCTGGTCGAGCATTGTCTTCGGGTTGCTGCTGCCTTCTGAGGCGACCATAGCGATGCTGACTTGCAGGTTGAGGAAGCCGGCGACGGTCTGGTAGGCGCGGTGGTTTAAGTTGTCGTACAGGCGCCGAAAACTAGCGGGATCGCAGTGGTTCAAGTGGGGTTGATGGGTGATCAGCGCAAAGTGATCTTGCTGCAGGCGACAGAGGTGATCCATGGGCCGCACGGATTTGCGCAACCGGCGGCTGAAGGCGAGTACGGCTTGTTGCATGACTTTGGTGCCACGCTTACGTTGCTGCTGCTCGAATTCTTCCACGCGCATCAGTAGCATGCAGGCGGCTCCGCCGCGTTTCTCCGCGTGCTTGAGGGTGCTGTCCAAGGCCCGCAGGGCATCCTGGTGATTGCCGAATCCGGTGAGCGGATCGATCAGTGCCTGACGCTTGAGCTGACGATTCACGGTTAACATGCGCTGGTAGTCGGTTTGTACTCGGTTATGGCGCTGGATAATGCGGTCGGCGGCCATCACCCGGTGTTGCAGCTGCTCGGTCATGGCGGATTTGGAAACAAAGTCATCGACGCCCTGATCGAAAGCCTGTTGCAGAGCGTCCACCCCTTCGCGAGCGGTGAGTAGCAGCACATAGGTGTAGCGGTTGTTGGCTTCGTCGTTCTGGCGAATGCGACGGGTTAATTCCAGACCGTCCATGCCCGGCATCAACCAGTCGGCAACCACCAGATCTGCCGGTTTTTTGGACAGCTGGGCAAGGGCGTCGTGGGCGCTTTGAGCTTGGCGGATGCCGGTATAGCCGGCGGTGGCCAGAGTGCGATTGACCACGGCGGCGGAGAAACGGGCGTCGTCTACCACCAAGATATCGAGTTCAGAAACGGTCATCGGATTTCTTATTGTTTGTAGGCCCGCACTATAGCCGGTTTGTGAATTGATTGAAAAGTAGCCGATGGGCGGTGATTTATGGTGGGGTTAGTCCTTAAAAGCGCTATGTCGCTGAATCAGGTAGATCAGGCCCAACACTGGCACGCCCATCAGGCTGGCCAGTAGGAAAAAGCCCGGGTAGCCCAAATTGTCCACCATGCTGCCGGAATACCCGCCAATGGTTTTCGGTAACAAGGTCATCAATGAGCTGAAGATAGCGTACTGCACGGCAGTGAAGGACACATTTGTGAGCTGGGACAGGAAGGCCACAAAGGCGGCACTGGCCAGGCCCGCGGTGAGGTTGTCGGCGGAGATCACCGCATAGAGAATGCGGATATCGTGGCCTGCATAAGCCAGCCACAGAAACAGCAGGTTGGTAGCTACGGTGAGAAAGGCGCCGAGGTAAAGTACCCGAATGACACCGTGACGCATGGCCAGCAGGCCGCCCAGAAAACCCCCGGCGATAGTCATGAATAGACCAAAGGTTTTTACCACCCCGGCAATTTCGTTTTTGGTGAAACCCATGTCTTCAAAGAAGACGTTGGAAATAACGCCAAGGACAATATCGGAAACGCGATAAAATCCTATGAATACCAGCAGCAACAATGCCAGGCGTTTGCCATAACGCTGGAAAAAATCCTTCACCGGGTGGAGGTAGCTTTCTTGCACCAGTTGTTTGTCATATAGCGGGGTTAGGGAGAGAGTCTTGAGTAATGCGGCCACCAGAGTGATTGCAAGAGCCAACCTAAGGGTTTCCACCACCAGGCCGGATAAGGCGCCGTTGTTCATCGCGTCAGTCAGCGTTTGCCGCAGTGCGGAGGACGCTCCAGCGGTGAGCACGTACACCGTCACGAAGGCGGCGATGCCCGCCACAAACAGGGTTAAGAACTTGAGGTATTGGCGGCTGCTGTAGTGTGCGTTTGAAGGTCTGGGATTGGCCGGCTCACGAATGATCAGGGTAGTGATGACACCGACCAGCATGGTTAGCGCCATGAGGGCATAGGTGTTTTGCCAGGCGGCATAGCGGTAAGACTCACTGGTGGAGCCGAGCCAGCTGGCCAACACCAGTGAGCCGGCTCCGGAGGTGAGCATGCCGATGCGGTAGCCGGCGATATAGGACGAAGACATCATCGCCTGCAATTCCGCTCCGGCAGATTCAATCCGGTAAGCATCGATCACCACATCCTGGGTAGCGGCGGTGAAGCCCAGCAGCACTACCGCAAAGGCCATCAAATTCAGGGCGCCAGGTTGGGTTGGGTCGACCAGGGAAATGCTGAAAATAGCAGCGGCAACGGCCAGTTGTGCCACCAGCAACCAGGCCCGCCGTCGGCCTAGCCAGCGCGTAAGGGCCGGCACAGGCAAGCGGTCAATCAGTGGTGCCCAGAGAAACTTAAATGAATACGCCAGCGCTGCCCAGCTGAAGTAGGTGACAGTGGAACGGTCGATGCCGGCCTCGCGCAGCCATAGTGATAGCGAGGAAAAAATTAGTAGCAGAGGAATACCCGCTGAAAAACCATAAAAGAACATGGTCGCTACACGGGGGTGCAGGAAGGCCTTCAGGGATTGCTGCCAGCTAGAAGATTGTGAGGGCATAGGGCTCTTGGCGGGTATTGCGGATGAGGGAAAGACTCATCATAGACGCTTTGTTCCTGCGGAGCGATCTAGGTTCATTGTGGGGCAAGAAAATAAGGCTTGGGCACGCGATCATTTATTACCGGAATATTTTCGTCACGTAATCGTTGTGTTTGAATCTGCCCTGCGGGTGTGCCGACTAAGGCAATGTGTCTGTCGGAGCGCAACACCCGGTGCCAGGGCAGACGGGTATCCTCGGGTAACTGGCTCATCAACCGGCCGACAAAACGAGCATGGCGCGGAAAGCCCGCCTGGCGAGCCACAGCGCCATAACTGCTGACTTTGCCCGGTGGGATGGCCGCAACAATCTGGTAAACGGCCTCTCGGAATTCTGGATTCATGGGGCTATAGCCTCAAGCGACAAGCTTCCAGCTACAAGGAAAGGCGGAAAAAATAAAAGGGTGGCCGCGAAGGCTTGCCCTTTTATTTAGCCAGAACATCATGCTGGCTTGCCGCTCAGCGCAGGCCGCCATCCATGTCGATGCAGCGACCGGTGAAATAGTCGGTCTCGAAAATGAAGGCCACACTGCGAGCAATGTGCTCCGCTGCACCCAAGCGCTTGAGCGGTACCGCCTGCACCAACCGATCGCGGGCTTCCGGTTTCATGGCTGCTAGCATGTCGGTATTGATGGTGCCCGGTGCTACCGCCCCGGTGCGGATGTTGTAGCGGGCCAGTTCTCTCGCCCACACCTCGGCCATGGCCGCTACCCCGGACTTGGCAGCAGAGTAGTTGCTTTGGCCAAAGCTGCCATGACGGGCCAGGGATGAAATGTTCACGATCACGCCTTCCTCGACGCCGGTTTCCACCATTTTGGCGGCGGCTTCCCGGCCACACAGGAACACCCCTGTCAGGTTCACGTCGATCACGGCTTGCCATTGTTGCAAGCTCATTTTACTGATCAATTCACCTTCTTTGGCTTTAATGAGTAGCCCATCGCGGGTTATGCCCGCGTTGTTGACCAGACCGTGCAGGGTGCCGAAATCGGCCACCACATTGTTGAACAGCGCTTCCACTTCTTCTTCTTTGGCCACATTGGCCAGGTAGGCGCGTGCTTCGCCACCGGCCGCTTCGCAGGCGGCTACGGTGGCATCCAAGTCTTCCTGGTTAAGATCCACACAGGCTAGCCGGGCGCCTTTACCAGCAAAAAAGGTGGCGATGCCACGGCCCAAGCCACGGCCGGCGCCGGTTACAACAATCACTTTCTGGTTCAATTCCATGGTGATTCCTTACAGTGTCGGTTCATGGTGCAACGGATTATGGTGAGGCGCAGGAGGCAGGCCAATGACCGGATTGCTCAGGCCTGCAGCAAAACGGGAAACGGATGAGCGGGCGTTGAATGCACCAGGAAGCAGAAGCCCGATTGTGTATTTATTGGCACGGCAGTGCGGTGGCGCCGTTGGTATGGAGGGCGGACAGCACAGTGGCTGGCAGAGCGCGGCATGATTGACGGTATTCGCCCGGTGGCGTGCGCAAGCGCAGTGTAGCCGTGGCGCGGGGATCTGTTCCGGGAGATTTTTTCCTCTCCAGCTCTTGAATCCCGCCGTGGCGACCCCATTCCACGGCCAACAGGCAGGCAAAGGGAATCATTGGCCAGTGCCGGTATTTCTTGTTGACTGTTCTGGTGTCCTTACTATGATTAGCACTCCACTCATGAGAGTGCTAATTCTGACTATTGAGTCCGGCCATTGTGCCGACTCGGGTGTCGAAGAACTAACTGGGAGTTTAAGGAAAAATGAGCATCCGTCCTTTGCATGATCGCGTGCTGGTTCGCCGTGAAGAGGAAGAAACCAAATCTGCTGGCGGTATTGTGCTGCCTGGTTCCGCTGCCGAGAAGCCGTCCCGTGGTGAAGTTATCGCTGTGGGCAATGGCAAAATCACCGAAAATGGCGATGTGCGCCCGCTGGACGTAAAAGCCGGTGACACGGTGATCTTCGGCCAATACTCCGGCAACACCGTGAAGGTGGAAGGCGAAGAGCTGCTGATCATGAGCGAAGCCGAAATTCTGGCCGTCGTCGAAGGCTAAGCTGCGAAGGCCAAGGGTTGCAAGGCTCAGCGCTCAAGGCGAATAGCCTGGGTAACCCAGTTCCGCTCCAGACAGACATCGAACGCCCGCAAGGGCATTCAGCCCATTACTGGGTAAAGAATTGCAGAGGTATAGAAGCATGGCTAAAGAAATTTTGTTCCGTGACGAAGCCCGTCAACGTATGGCTAAAGGCGTCAACATTCTGGCAGACGCCGTCAAAGTAACCTTGGGTCCGAAAGGCCGTAACGTGGTGCTGGAAAAATCCTTCGGCGCCCCGTCCATCACTAAAGATGGCGTTTCCGTTGCCCGCGAAATCGAACTGGAAGATAAGTTCGAGAACATGGGTGCGCAGATGGTCAAGGAAGTGGCTTCCAAGGCCAACGACGAAGCGGGTGACGGCACCACCACCGCCACCGTGCTGGCTCAGGCGTTCGTGAACGAAGGCCTGAAGTCCGTAACCGCGGGCATGAACCCCATGGACCTGAAGCGCGGCATCGATCAAGCCGTTGCGGCCGTAGTGGAAGAGCTGAAAAAGCTATCTACTCCGTGCGACAACACCAAGAGCATTGAGCAGGTAGGGACTATCTCTGCCAACGCCGACAAATCTGTTGGTGAGATCATCGCCCAGGCCATGGAAAAAGTGGGTCAGGAAGGGGTTATCACTGTTGAAGAAGGCCAGTCTCTGCAGAACGAGCTGGACGTGGTTGAAGGTATGCAGTTTGACCGCGGTTACCTGAGCCCTTACTTCATCAACAATCAGGAAAAGATGCAGGTCGAGCTGGAAGACCCGTACATCCTGTTGGTAGACAAGAAGATCTCCAACATCCGTGAGCTGTTGCCAGCCCTGGAAAATGTGGCTAAAGCAGGCAAGCCGCTGCTGATTATCGCTGAAGACATTGAAGGCGAAGCACTGGCCACTCTGGTAGTGAACAACATGCGCGGCATCATCAAGTGTGCCGCTGTGAAGGCGCCGGGCTTCGGTGATCGTCGCAAGGCCATGCTGCAAGATATCGCCATCCTCACCGGCGGTACCGTCATCAGCGAAGAAGTAGGCCTGAGCCTGGAAAATGCGTCCCTGGAAGATCTGGGTACGGCCAAGAAAGTGAACATCGACAAGGAAAACACCACCATTGTTGATGGCGCTGGCCAGCAGGCAGATATCGATGGCCGTGTGGAGCAAATCCGCAAGGAAATCGAAAACTCTTCCTCAGACTACGACAAGGAAAAACTGCAAGAGCGCGTGGCCAAACTGGCTGGCGGTGTTGCGGTAATCAAAATCGGTGCTGCCACCGAAATTGAAATGAAAGAGAAGAAAGCCCGTGTTGACGATGCTCTGCACGCTACCCGTGCTGCGGTAGAAGAAGGTGTGGTACCGGGCGGCGGTGTTGCTCTGGTTCGCGCTCTCGCCAATGTTGGCGCCATCAAAGGTGACAACGACGAGCAGAACGCCGGTATTGCCCTGACTTTCCGTGCGCTGGAAATGCCGCTTCGCCAGATTGCCTATAACGCCGGCGCGGAAGCGTCCGTGATTGTGCAGGAAGTGCGTAATGGCAAAGGTAACTACGGCTACAACGCAGCCTCCGGTGAATACGGTGACATGTTGGAAATGGGTATTCTCGATCCCGCCAAAGTGACCCGTTCTGCTCTGCAGGCCGCGGCCTCCATTGCTGGCCTGATGATCACCACCGAAGCCATGGTGGCGGACAAGCCGGAAGAAAACGCCGGTGCCGGTGCCCCAGACATGGGCGGCATGGGTGGAATGGGCGGTATGGGCGGAATGATGTAAATCATCAGCGCTTAACACGCTCCAAAGAGAACCCCGCCTTGTGCGGGGTTTTCTTTTTTAAAGACATAGACAATTTTCAGGCTATAAGCTGCCGCCGGGTTCGATGTCGCGGTCATGCCGCTAACGGATGCGTTGTGCCGCTTATTTAGGTCCCGGGTTTCGCCCTGTCAGAATTTGTACACGTCCATCCTGCGGCTTGTAGCTCATGCCTTGTGGGTTGTGGCTTAATACCCGTTCATCCTCGACAGGCAATAGCATGCAACCCAGAGATAAAAAACTCCGTCCGCACTTCGCCTGGTTGGTGGTCGTGATGATTGTGCTGGGGCTGGCCTCTTCCTGGGTGAACCCCTGGCTGGCATTCGATCGCGTTGCGATTGAGCAGGGGCAGTGGTGGCGGATTCTTACGTGCCATCTTGTGCATCTGAATCATTGGCATTTGCTGCTGAATTTGAGCGGGCTGTTGCTCTGTGGCTATTTTTTTGAAGATTTACTGGATCGCGCCCGCTTGTGGGCATGGCTGTTGTTCTGTGGCATTACCACTGGTGTCGCTTTGCTGATATTGGATCCGCAACTGCAACATTATGTGGGGCTGTCGGGTATCTTGCATGGGCTGCTGGTGCTCTGTTTGCTCATGGGGTGGAGGGGGAATCCGGTGCTGCACTCAGTCGTGTTGGCGGTCATTATCGGGCGCATTATCAGTGAGCACTTGCCGGGCTATGACGTGGATTACCTGCAAGGGTGGATTGATGGTCGGGTGTATGTGAACGCCCATCTTTATGGTGCGGTCAGTGGTGCGTTGCTTTGGGGTTTGATCACGGGGGGATGGTATTTTGTCGATAGAAGAGCAAAACGAGAATAAAAAAGCGGGCGTTGGCGGGTATCTGTTTGGCGGCATTTTTCTATTCGCTGGGCTAGCGGTGATGATGTATGTGGGGCTGCTCCCTGTCGGTAAGTATCTGCTGTCTGGTCAGTGGGAGCGGGTGCCGGCCACGGTGCTTAGCAGTGAACTTCATCGTCATCGTTCTGATGGGTCTAGCACCTATAGCGTCACCGCCCGTTACCGGTATTCCTACCAGGGGCAGACCTTCACCAGCGATCAGGTCGGGCTATATGGCGGCAGTGATAATGTGGGTGACTATTGGCAACAGCTTGGCAGCCGGCTGGATCGTGCCCGTGCCAGCAACCGTGCCTTGCAAGCCTGGGTGAACCCGTCCAACCCAACCCAGGCGTATCTGGATCGAACCTTTCGTTGGAGCACACTCATTTTCGGGCTGACCTTCGGCGGCGTTTTTGCCTTGGTGGGTGCAGGGGTGATGTACTTGATGCGTCGGGGAAGAGACCCTCAGACAGTCTCTGGGACGGGCCAATACAGCAGCCGCGAAAAGTCGGGCCACTGGCTTATGGTGGGCTTTGGCGCCGTCTTTATTCTGTTGCCGTCTCCTGCCTATTTGGAGGTCTGGAAGGAAGTCAGCCGTGGCAATTATATGATTTTGCTGGTCCTTCTGTTTCCGCTTGCCGGGGCTGGAATCGCTTTGGCGGGCTTGAGAATGCGCAATAACTACCGGTTCTTTGGTCCAACCCCTCTGGCGCTGGATCCGCAACCGGGCCAGGCCGGCGGACAGGTTGGCGGGTCAATTCAGCTGGGTCGCGCCTTGTCCGCTGAGCAGTCGGTGACGGTCTGGCTTAGCTGTATCCGTTGTTATTACAGCGGTTCTGGAAAAGACCGCAAAACCCGTGAAAGCATCCGCTGGCAGAACCGGCAGCGGGCTTGGTGTCGCCCCGTTCAAAGTGGCACCGAGATCCAATTTTGTTTCGATGCACCAGCGGATCAGCCGGCCACGCGAGAGCGCGATCGGAGTGTGAGTGGGCGAAAGGATTGGATTCGTTGGCGTGTGGAGCTGGATGGCCAGGTTCAGGGACGGGCGCTGAAACGAAGCTGGGACGTACCCGTGGAAGCGGGCAGTGGCTCTAGCCGCTATGAGCTGCCTGCATCTCATCTGGAAGCAGATCAGCGAGATCGTAAAATGGATGCGCTGGAGTCAGCCAACCAGCAAATTGAGGTAGAGCAGACGAGTGAGGGCCTGCACTTGATCAGTCGGGCTGGCCGCAACCTGGGCATGAAGCTGGGGCTGCTGGTGTTTGGCGGTGCCTTCGCAGCAGTGGGCACCTTCCTGTTTATTCAGGCCGCAGAAGAAGGCTTCATGCTGTATATCATGGGCAGTATTTTCGGTTTGATTGGTTACCCGATGGTGCTTGCTACCCTGTATACCCTGGCGCGTCGGTTGGATGCCTGGGTGCGTGGTGGCGAGGTGCGCAATCAACGGCGCTGGTTGGGTATTGTGTTGTTCCGCCGCGAGGGACAGCTGCTTAACGCTGACCAGCTGGTGCTGGAAAGTGGCATGAGCAGCACCAGTAATGGCCGCAAGACCGAGTACATGACCCTGTATGCCAAGGTGGATGGCAAGAAGCTCCGGCTTGCGGAAGGTATTGCCGGACGTGAAGCGGGGGAAGCCCTGCGTGAGGCCGTGCTGCGCACCCTGCGGCTGGTGTAGAATGCGCACATACCTGAACCTGCTGTGAAAAGGGGCCAGCCATTAGCCCCGGACATTTGCGAGAGATCCAATGAGCAAAGATCGCCTGATTATTTTTGATACCACCCTGCGTGACGGTGAGCAGAGCCCCGGTGCCACCATGGACCAGGATGAAAAACTGCGCATCGCCCGGGCGCTGGAGCGCATGCGGGTAGACGTCATCGAAGCCGGCTTCGCCATCGCCAGCCAAGGGGATTTTCGCTCGGTGAAAGCCATTGCAGACACCGTGCGCGAATCTACCATTTGCTCGCTGGCGCGGGCCAAGGCGGCGGATATCGACCGCGCAGCCGAAGCACTGGTCGGAGCTGAATCCGGTCGTATCCATACGTTTATCGCCACCAGCCCGATCCATATGCAGCATAAGCTGCGTTTGCAGCCGGATCAGGTGGTCGAACATGCGGTGGCCGCGGTGAAGCATGCCCGCAATCATATGGGTGATGTGGAGTTTTCCTGTGAAGATGCGGGCCGCTCCGAAATCGATTTCCTGTGCCGCATCATCGAAGCGGTGATTGATGCGGGTGCGCGTACCATCAACATCCCCGATACCGTGGGTTATGCCATTCCCGAGCAATTTGGCGATACCATTAGTCAGTTGCTCACGCGCATCCCCAATGCGGATAAGGCGGTGTTTTCCGTGCATTGCCATAACGATTTAGGGTTGGCGGTCGCCAACTCTCTGGCAGCGGTTCAGGCGGGTGCGCGGCAGGTGGAATGCACCATTAATGGCCTGGGTGAGCGGGCCGGCAATGCTTCTCTGGAAGAGATTGTTATGGCGGTGCAAACCCGTCAGGACCTGTTCAATGTGGATACCGGCATTAATGCTCGTGAGATCGTGCCCACCTCGAAAATGGTGTCGCAGATTACCGGCTTCCCGGTGCAACCGAACAAGGCCATCGTTGGCGCCAATGCTTTTGCCCACGAGTCGGGCATTCATCAGGACGGGGTGCTCAAACATCGCGAAACCTACGAAATCATGTCGGCCGAGGATGTGGGCTGGCACACTAACCGCATGGTGCTGGGCAAGCATTCCGGCCGTGCGGCTTTCCGTGCTCGGCTGGATGAACTGGGGATTGTGTTTGCGTCTGAGGCAGCCATGAACGAAGCCTTCTTGCGCTTCAAAGATTTGGCGGACAAGAAGCACGAAGTGTTTGATGAGGATCTTCAGGCATTGGTCAGCGATACCAAGCGAGCGGTGGAGCAGGAACGCTTCAAGCTGGTGTTGCTGGAGGCGACGGCGCGCACGGGTGAAACACCGCAGGCTCGCATTGTGATGGCTATTGACGGTGTTGAGCAGGACGCCACAGCCACTGGTGCTGGTCCCGTCGATGCTGCCTTCAAGGCCATTGAGCAGCTGGCAGACAGCCACAGCACCTTGCAGTTGTACTCAGTGAACGCGATTACCGCCGGTACTGATAGCCAGGGCGAGGTAACCGTGCGGTTGGAGAAAGGCGGTCGTATCGTCAACGGTCATGGTGCCGATGTTGATATTATTACTGCGTCAGCCAAAGCCTACCTGAATGCCCTTAATCACTTCGCCGCCGGCGTAGAAAAGGCGCATCCCCAGTCGCTAGAGGGAGTATGAAGGGGATGCTTGGTGTCGGATGTCTGAGGCCTGACGGTAAGGGAGCCGGCGGTGCTCTTCTTGCGTGGTGGGTGGTGCGTCCGGTGTCTGGCGGTACCGGAGGCACTTCATGAATGAAGCGCAGCGGCAAAGTTATTTGAAGGCCATGGGGTTGACGCCTTGGGTGGCCCGTGTGCCTTTGCCCGGTGCAGCGCCATCGCAGGCGTTGGATTGGCCGGAGGAAGAGCAGGATAGTGCAGCGGCCGCGGCTGGTCCTGCTGTGGATGTGTCCGTAACGACCGTGGCGCAGGGAGAGGCGCCTCTACAGCATTCTGTGTCGGTTTCCCATTCGGCTCCTGCTGATGAGAAGCAAGCACCCACAGGCTTCGCTGCCGATGCGTTGGCGAAGGCTCCCTCTTCCAAGCCTGCTGCTCCTTTAAAAGAGGAGCAGGTAACAACAGCGGCTCCGTCGCCGCCTAAAGAGAAAATCACAGGGCTGAGGTTCACTCTGGAAGCGCACCTGGGGGGCACTACCTGGTTGCTGTGTGCCCAGGAAGACAGTCAGGCTCCAGGGCTGGGGCGGTTCGAAGTGCCACTGATGGCGAGTTTGTTGGCCTTGTTCCAGGGGCGCCCACAGCGTCCGCGTCGTTTCTTTTGCCCGCTGACCGAGCAGCCCATGCCGGCTGATGAAGCCGCTCAGGCGCTATCCGCTTTTGTGGCTGGGCTTAGTGAGCAGAGCGGTGGAGAGCGGGTGTTGTTGTGCTTGCCGGAAGCGGTGGCCGAAGCCTTGTTTAAACAACCTCGCTATCAGCCTTTTGAACTGGGCCAGCTACCGGCGCTGGTGATTAGCAGCCTGGCGGAAATGCTCGCTGATCCGGCCCAACACAAAAAAGCCAGCTGGCAAGCCATGCAGGCTCATGGTTACGATGGCGTTTGATGTTGTCGGCCCGATTCGGGCCATGGAGGAATCGGATTTGCCGGCGGTGCTGGAAATTGAACACGCCGCTCAGTTGACCCCTTGGACGCGCAATCACTTTCTCGATTGTCTCGGTAATGATCATTACCTGTGTCAGGTGGTGGAGGCGGCAGGGCAGCCGGTAGCGTTTCTGATTTTGTCGCGGGTTCTTGATGAAACCCATGTGCTGAACATCGCTGTGGCGCCCGCCCGGCAGCGCCAGGGGCTGGCCCGTGGTTTGCTGGAACAAGCCATTCAGGTTGCACAGCAAGACGCCATGAGTGTGATTTACCTGGAAGTGCGAGAAAGCAACAAAAGCGCCAGGGCACTGTACGAGTCTCTGGGTTTCACGGTATCCGGAATCCGCAAAAATTATTACCGCCGGGGTGATGATCACGATGGTCACGAAGACGCGGTGTTGATGCAGTGCCTGCTGGCTTCAGGGCATAAATAATTGTTGCGAGCTACCGCATCGGTCTTTCTATAAAGCCCTGCAGGAACCAACGGGAGCGGACTTAAAGCACATAATGCGGCTCGAAAGGTGAGCGAAGCGAATAAACCCAATCGTGGGAACGAACCTCGCGGAGCGAGACGTCGTCGCAAAGATAATGTGCAGGTGGAATGGCGCAGGGTGGTCGCCGTGCGACGCCATTCACCCTGCCTGCGTTGCAGCATGAAGCGTGTTGCGGTTTTTTATTCCAACGGCATCCAGCCCTTTTCTGTATCCCGAAACCGGATCACTCGTTGGCGCTGGAAAGTATCGCCTTTTTTGAAGTTACCGTGTTCTACACGCAGTGCGCTCAGGGCCATGATCATGGCGAATCGGTCCAGACCGGAAAGTTCTTCGCTGCCTTTAACCTGGTTAGTATAAGTGCCCAGATCTTCCTCCGCTTCGAGGCTGTAACTGACTTCTACGGTGTATATGCCTTCACCATCTTCATAGTCATTAAGTTTTTCTACGTTGGTAATAGCCAGCAGACCGTCCAAATGGGCGTTGCGCATCTCCGCTTCAAGGGCTTTCTGGGCATCACCGGTCCCTGGGGATTGGCTGCATGCGCTTAGCAGGGCAACAGCAAGAAGCACTGTTATAAAACGAAGATAACGAGCAGTGGCAGACATGACAAACTCCTGATTGGAGGAGGGAAGGGGGTTACTCTACATCAGCTTTACCAGCTTACCCAATGCCACAGGCTCGGCTATATAAATACTGGACAGCGAGTCAATGAATGACAACGATAGAGGTAACAGGAACACTTACCAAGGAGAGTGACCCATGTCCGAAAGCCTGTTTCGCCGTTTGCTGATCATGGTGGCGTTGATCTTCTGTGGTGCCTTCGCGGTGTTGGTTACCCCCCCGCTGATCGCTAACCCGGATATTCTGGCTGCCGCTGCGGGCGGTTTCGTCAATCCTTATGCTGCTGGCTACTCCACAGATGTGATTCTGTGCTGGGTGATTTTGGCAATATGGGTGCTTTATGAGCGCCAGCGTTACCATGTGCGCGGGGGCTGGTTGGCACTTGTGCTGGGCGTGGTGCCGGGTGTGGCGCTAGGCTTTGCTTTGTACCTGCTGATGCGCCAGCGCCAACTGAAAGGGTCTGGGTTGGTCTGACGGGAAATCAGGCCGCGAAGGCTGTTATACTCGCGCCCTCGAAATATCCAGTCAGAGATTGAGCCCCATGAGCCTGCAAGACCAGGTGGCCACGCGCCGCACCTTCGCGATCATCTCGCACCCGGACGCCGGTAAAACCACCATTACCGAAAAATTGCTGTTGTACGGAAACCTGATCCAAAGTGCAGGCACCGTGAAAGGCAAGAAGTCTGGCAAGCACGCCACATCCGACTGGATGGAGATGGAAAAGGAGCGGGGCATTTCCGTGACCACCTCGGTGATGCAGTTCCCCTACAAGGGTGCCACCGTCAATTTGCTGGACACCCCGGGCCACGCAGATTTCTCTGAAGATACCTATCGCACCCTCACCGCCGTGGATTCGGCATTAATGGTTATCGACGCCGCTAAAGGTGTGGAGCAGCGGACCGTCAAATTGATGGAAGTGTGTCGCCTGCGCGATACCCCGATTCTCACCTTTATCAACAAGCTGGATCGGGATGTGCGCGATGGCATCGACGTGCTGGACGAAATCGAGGACGTGCTCAATATTGAGTGTGCCCCGATTACCTGGCCCATCGGCATGGGCAAGAGCTTCAAGGGTGTTTACAACCTGCTCACCGACACTACCGTGCTCTACAAGACCGGTCAGGGCCATACTGTGCAGGATGTGCGCGAGGTTAAGGGCCTCAACAATCCGGAGTTGGATGAGGCGGTGGGCACCGACTACGCTGAAGAACTGCGCGACACCCTGGAGCTGGTGCAGGGCGCCAGCCATGAATTTGACCTGGAGCGTTTTCTGGCCGGTAAGTTGACCCCGGTTTTCTTCGGTACGGCTCTGGGTAATTTCGGCGTGGACCATATGCTCGATGGCCTGGTGCAGTGGGCTCCGCCGCCCCAGCCCCGTGATGCTACCGCTCGCACGGTAGAGGCCGATGAGCCCAAGATGACCGGTTTCGTGTTCAAGATCCAGGCCAATATGGACCCTCGTCACCGAGACCGCATTGCCTTCATGCGTATTTGCTCGGGCACCTATCGAAAAGGTATCAAGCTCAAGCAGGTGCGTACCGGTAAAGATGTGCGTATTGCCGATGCCCTGACTTTTCTGGCCGGTGAGCGCGATAATGTGGAAGAAGCCTTTTCCGGTGACATTATCGGTTTGCACAACCATGGCACCATCCAAATCGGTGACACGTTCACCGAAGGCGAAGAGCTTGCCTTCACCGGCATTCCGCACTTCGCGCCGGAATTGTTCCAGCGGGTGGTGCTCAATGATCCGCTCAAGAGCAAGCAGCTACACAAGGGCCTGACTCAGCTGGCTGAAGAAGGCGCGACCCAGGTATTTTTCCCGCTGCGTAATAACGATGTGATTCTTGGTGCTGTGGGCTCGTTGCAGTTCGATGTGGTCGCCGCGCGCTTGAAAGGGGAATATGGCGTCGATTGCCGTTATGAACCGGTCAGTGTAGCGACAGCCCGGTGGGTTGAGGCCGATAGCGATAAAGAGTTGGCTGCCTTTGAACGCAAGGCCCATGACAATCTGTCCCGGGATGGCGCCGGGCATCTGACATACCTGGCGCCGACGCGGGTTAATCTGCAACTGGCACAGGAACGTCATCCGGATATCCGCTTCCGCGAAACCCGGGAAATCTGAGGGCCGTTGTTGCCGTAACCTCATTGACGGCGCATCTGGATAAAATCGGGTGATCGACATGGATGTTGATGTGGTACGAGATTATCTCTTGGGTAAGCCTGAAGCGTTGGAAGATTTTCCTTTCGGCCCTGTTGTGGCGGTGATGAAAGTGCGCGGCAAGATGTTCGCCACGCTGGGTGAGGAAAGCGGTGAAGGACGCATGAACCTGAAGTGCGATCCGGGCCAAGCGCTGGCACTTCGGGATATTTTTGCTGCGGTACTGCCTGGCTATCATATGAACAAGAAACACTGGAACACCATCAAGCTGGATGGCTCTATTCCTGAAGGAGAAATCCAGCGCATGATCGATCACTCTTTTGCGCTGGTGGTCGGCGGCTTGTCGAAAAAAGTGCGCGAAGGCATGGCCGTGCGCCATGGCCGTGAGTCACTCTATGGCGGCCAGCACTGAACAGGTAGGGAGAAGGCAATGGCGGTGGGTATCGGTGGCGTAATTATTATCTGGTTGGGCCTAACCATGGGCGCGGCGATGTTGCGGTGGTTGGGTGTGGCGCTGCATTACCCCGCTCGACTGGCGGCGCCGCTCTTGTTGGCGGTGCTAGAGACGGTGCTGTTCCTGTGGTTCGTACCCGGTACAGAATTGCTGCCGCAAAGCTGGGGTTGGCCCATGGCCGGTGGTTTGGTGGCGGCGGCCTGGCTGATCAATGGTGCGGTCAGTGGGTTGGATTGGCACCGTAACCGGACGGTGAAAGAAGCCCAGGTAACGGATAACTGAGTTGTCGGCGCGTCGCTGGCGGCGCGATAGCCAAACGGTTAAAGCAGGCCTACAACAGAAGAGACAAGGATCACCGGGAAAAGAAACATCATGCACGTGTGCTCTGTGCGCTCCATATGCTCTGTGGTGAAGTGCCCTGATCTTGGCTTACTTGATCGCGCCAGCGACGCTCCTACAGCGCGGGCTTTGCATTAAAAACTGCTCCACCCGGTAAATTCCATTCCCCGATACAGCCAATACTTCCACTGCGAATCATCCGCATACACCTGATAGTCCGTGCTGTGTTTTTCATCGTAGCGATTTTCCCAGCGCCGGTCGAAGGTGTCAGCGGCCTGTTGCATGATGGCCTGATCCGGTGCGGCGGTGAGGCGGACGCTGCTTTCCAGATTCAGATTATCCAAATTGCGGCGGGTGTAGTTAGCGGAGCCGAGAATGAGCTCAGCGCTGTTGGCGCTGCGCCGTAGTAGCATCTTGGTGTGGCACTGCTCCCCTTGAGTATTACACCAGCGAACCGGGATGCCGGCTTTGTGTAATTCATGGCCCACCTGGCGGTTGGGGATGCCGTTCTTCTCTCGCCCAAACGCATCCTTGTTAGGGTCAAGCAGTACGCGGACCTGTACGCCTCGGTGGTGTGCGGCTAGCAGCGCGTTCACCAGCGGACGATGGGATAGGTAAAACACGGAAATGTCGACCCGATCTTCCGTTTGGCTGTGCTCAAGGGTGGCGAGCAGGGCGTCGCGAATGGCCCCTTCGGTAAGCATTTGCAAGTGTGTATCGGCCGCAGGATTGGCTGGTTGTGTGGGTAAAGTGGGTAACGTTGGCAAAGCGGTGTGGGCCAATTTTGCCACGGCCAGTTCACTGGCGAGTAGGTCGTTAACGGCATTGCCCTGAAATCGTAGCCCGATATTGCTGTGGGCGCTGCTGCCATCGTGGGCATTGGCGGAGGTTACCAGTGCGGTCCAGTGTGCGCCTTCATCCACCAGCAGGGTTTTACGGTGGTTGGCCTTGAAGTTAAGCAGCGTTAGGTAGCTGCGTAGCGTTACCTTGCCGGGCCCCATGGGGTTGGGCAGCCAGCCCTTGTTGGCGTTGTTGCTCAGCCACTGGCAGCATACTCGCCACAGTCCGGACCAGCTGGGGTTGGAATCGCGTAGGGTAGGGAGCGGGGTGGTAATGACGGTGATGTTGGCGTTTTTCAGGCGTGCCAAAGGCTTGTTGTGCAGCCCACCGTAAAGCGTGTTGATGGGATCGGTAATGACCACGATGGGCATATCTGGGTGCTTGTCGCGCTGGATTAGCAGGGCATCGATTAGCTCCCCGGACAGCGCGCGGTAACTTTCGCTGCCGGCGCCCTGAAAATCATTGAACAGGAACATGTCGACTACGATCATTTTTTCCGCCTGCCCAATCAGCCGGAAGAATTCGTCAAAAATATGCTGGCGGCTAAGCCGTTGGCTGCCCTCACCTTCATCGCTTTCCCAGGTATCGTCCACCAGCAGTTTCAACCCGTGTACCGCATGCAGGTCGCCCTTGAGCGACAACCCTGCGGGCATGGGTTTATAACGGTGCCACAGGGCGGTGCTGGCAATCAGGGCGAGGAGAATCAACAGGGCGAGTTTCAAGCGGGTCATGATTGGTCCATAGCATGCAGTGAGGCAACCTTATCAGGTAACCAAGCTAAACGCCGTAGGTCCAAAGTTGAAAAGCCCTTCAGGGTTCTTTGCGATCTTATACCGTAACCTATTCTGTAAAGAAGGTGGCCACTGGGCTAAGCATGGCGCTACCGCACCCGTGTCGGCGGCGCTGGGCCTGTGCGGCTTTCGAGGTGCCGGTTCGTTAAGGATTTATCCTCGCGTTGACGGCAAGCGATGTGAGGCATCGCTTGCCGCATAAAGGCACAATTATCGATTGAGTTGGTAATCAGCGAGATTACTATCGTCATCAAACTCCATGATCGTGCCGCCGTTGAGCTGTACGGCTTCCCGGCTCAGTGTCACTGCCTCGTCGCCGAGCACGCCATCGTTGAATCGATAAATTGGCCGCGGCGTCTCGTTGAGGCAGTGGTTACGGAAGCGGCTTTTCGCTTCCAGCACGTTTTCCCGGCGGCTCTCCCAGCGGGCCATGGCTTGGGCTCCATGGCGCTGTTGCAGCATCTCCCGGGTTACTGACGGCGCCAGAGCCACGGCGGTGGCGTTGTTGCCGCCAAACCCTTTGGCGTTGATCAGGCTGGCCTGCAGGTTGTCGTGCTGGACATGATCCATGGCGAAATCTAGGTGCTGGCGGTGCACGTCATCGGCGATATGGTCAATGCTACGGATGCCGGGGATCTGGTTATGGGCAAAGCTGCCCAGGGCCGCGGCCAACTGATCACCACCGGAGCTGCCCAGAGAATGGCCAACAAACGCTTTGATGGCGGTCACTGGCCACTGTCGGATACCGAAGGCCTCCGCTACTCGGTCCAGGATGACCGATTCAGTTACCCGATTCTGTGGCGTGCCGGTGCCGTGAGCGTGTACGAAACTGTGTTCACGTAGCCCCTGCTCGCCGATGAGTTGGCGGGTGAGGGCTGCGGCTTTGCCCACGGTTAGGTAGTTGCCCACGCCGGGAGCGGAAATGGATTTCTTGGCGCCGTCGGCGTGAATGAATACATCGGGTACAGCGCCCAAGATGTCGACGCCGAGCTCCAGTGCCAGGGCATCATCCATCAGCACGGTGAATTGAGCGGACTCGGCCATGGTGAAGCCACAATTCCCGGAGAACGGCCGGCAGGCCCGGGTCAAGTCCGCCGTGGACGCGCCGTCCAAGGCGGCCAGTGCCTGGTCTTCCGCTAAGGCGCCCATGGCGCGGTAGCCTTCCATGATTTCCGGTACCAACGGCGCTTCGCTAGTGCCGATAATGGCGACCCGCACTCGACCATTGCGAATGGCGTGGACGCCCTTTTCCAAGTTGTAGAGGAAGGTAGCACAGGCGCCCAGCATGCCACCGGTGGTGCCCACGGAATGCAACACATAGGCATTGAGGAAATCGGCGGTCATTTCCCCCAGCCCCAATGGCACTTGTTTGGAGGTGATGCGTTGGCCGTTGGGAGGAAAACGCATTACTCCGCCGAGGCCATTGTCATCCATCTGCGACATGGCATTGCTGGCGTACACGGCCACCTGATCGGGGCGTACATGGGCGGCTACGGTTGCCCAATCGAGGCCCAAATCGCCTAATGCATCGCTGATCCCGAAAATGGCCATTTGCAACGCGCGGGGGTGGCTGCGCGACGCGTACAGGGCGCCGGGGTCGAAACCGTCCGGCAACTGGCCAGCGGCACTGACCCGGCGGGGGGTATCGAGGGGCACGTGCAGCCCCAGCCCGGCAGGTAAGGTGACGTGGCTGCGGCGCTTGTCTATAGCATGGACCTGCCAGCCCGGCGGCAGGCTATCAGGCAGATCCATGTTGCGCATTTCCAGGGTGATAGGGGAATCGCTGGTGCCCGCGAGCGCGCCGTGGAGTTGGTGGCTATCGGGGAGCGCTCGGATCAGGGTGCGCGCCAGCACGCTATCCTGGTCTGCGCCGGTAAGCCGGTTCAGCGAATTCAGCGTGTCCTGCTGCTGAGAGGAATTCAGCGCGTCGAAAATAAGCCTTTGAAAGGCGAAATGCTGGGCGCTGCGGCCCGCCGCATTAATGCCGCCCATGGCGGTGATAACGGGTAATGCTGACATGGTGCTCCCGGGGCTCTGCTTCTAACATGATGACTAGTGAGTCAGAGTACAGTGGGAATCCGGGTTTGCGTATACGTGGCAGAGCGAATTCGGTCAGGAAAGTGCAACAGAGTTTGAAAGTGAAAGGGGATGTTTCGGGGTGAGGCTCGGCAGTAATCGTTGTTGGACGCGGTGGCTCGGGCGCGATTGCCGGTGACGCCGGCCCCGCTTTTCGCTATGGGGCATTGCTCCTGCGGTACGCCGGGTTATCTTTATATACATAAAAAAACGGGGCCTGAAGGCCCCGTTTGCGTCTGGCGTACTTACACCTTACACCAGCTCAATGGCCACTGCGGTGGCTTCACCGCCGCCAATGCACAGGCTGGCCACACCGCGTTTGCCGCCGGTGCGCTTGAGCGCGTGGATCAAGGTGAGAATGATGCGTGAACCGGTGGAACCCACCGGGTGGCCCAGGGCACAGGCGCCGCCGTGAATGTTCATCTTTTCGTGGGGAATGCCAAGATCCATCATTGGCAACATCGCTACCATGGCGAAGGCTTCGTTGATTTCGAACAGGTCCACATCGTCCACACTCCAGCCCACTTTCTTCATTACCGCTTCGGTGGCACCAATCGGGGCAATGGTGAATTCGCTAGGATGCTTGCTGTTGGTGGCATGGGCGAGGATGCGCGCCAGTGGCTGCAGGCCACGCTCGTTGGCAACGGATTCGCTGGCCAGTACCAAAGCCGAACCGCCATCAGAGATGGAGCTGGCATTGGCGGCGGTGACGGTGCCGTCTTTGGCGAAGGCTGGACGCAGGCTAGGGATCTTGTCGATCCGGGCGTTAGCCGGCTGTTCGTCGGTATCGACCACGGTTTCACCCTTGCGGGTCTTCACGGTCACCGGCACGATTTCATCCTTAAACCAACCATTGTCGACTGCGGCATTGGCCCGGTTCAAGGATTCGATGGCGTAGTTGTCCATGTCTTCGCGGGTGATACTGCGCTTGTCGGCCACTTCCTGGGCAAAGGAGCCCATCAGGCGGCCAGTTTCTGCATCTTCAAGGCCATCCAGGAACATGTGGTCCATAACTTGGCCGTGGCCCATGCGCATGCCGGCGCGCGCGTTATCCAGCAGGTAGGGGGCGTTAGTCATGGATTCCATGCCGCCGGATACCACGATTTCGTTGGTGCCGGCCTTGATGGAATCGTAGGCAAACATGGTGGCTTTCATGCCGGAGCCACACAGTTTGTTAATGGTGGTGGCCCCGGTGCTGTCCGGCAAACCGGCCAGGCGCATGGCTTGTCGAGCCGGGCCTTGTTTCAGGCCGGCGGGGAGCACACAACCCATGATGACTTCCTGCACGTCTTCGGGTTTGAGGCCGGCGCGGGCTACGGCTTCGCGGATAGACGCGGCGCCCAGCTCCGGGGCGCTGACAGCGGACAGGGCACCCTGGAAACCGCCCATGGCGGTACGGGCACCGTTTACAATCACTACGGCATCATCAGACATGTTTTTCTCCTGCCAAACAGTTGAAGGCGTTAACAGAACGCAAAAGAAACGTTCTGAACGTAAAAATTGGAGCGCATTGTACTTGAAACAAGGGCATCGCGCCCCATCTGACAAGGACCTGCCGGTCACATATTGCTGGTAAATGATAGGTTTAGCCTATGATGAAGAAAGGCAAAGCCTTGCCAGAGTAGAGAACACGACCGGTAGCTTGGTATTATCGCTTAGCCGCAGGCCACCGGCAGGTTGTCTGTGGGGAATTTCTGCCCGTTGTTGTGAGCAAGCTGCTGTGAGCAATGGGACAACATGACGTCAGGGGACAAATTATGGCTTTTGAATTACCGCCACTTCCGTTCGAGAAAAATGCACTGGAACCGCATATTTCTGCCGAGACGCTTGAGTACCACCATGGCAAGCATCACAACGCTTACGTGACCAAGCTGAACGACATGGTTGCTGGCACCGACAACGAAGGCAAATCCCTGGAAGAAATCATCAAGAGCGCCGAAGGCGGTCTGTTCAACCAGGCAGCGCAGGTATGGAACCACACGTTTTACTGGAACAGCCTGAGCCCTAATGGCGGCGGCGCTCCCAGTGGTGATCTGGGCGCAGCCATCGACAAGGCATTCGGTTCTTTCGACGAGTTCAAAGAGCAGTTTAATGCTAAAGCGACGGGCAATTTCGGGTCCGGTTGGACATGGCTGGTAAAAAACAGTGATGGCAGCCTTGAAATCGTTAACACTGACGACGCGGACACGCCTATTGCCCACGGCAAGGGCCAAACCCCGCTGTTCACCGTAGACGTGTGGGAACACGCGTACTACGTGGACTACCGCAATGCCCGTCCCAAGTATCTGGAATCCATCTGGAATCTGATTAACTGGGATTTCGCGGCCAGCAATTTTGCTGCCTAAGCCCAGCCGGGTAAACCTGAAGGTACGTTACAGGTACCGTTTAGGTAACAAAAAAGGCCGCTTTTGCGGCCTTTTTTGTGTCTTTATAGCGACAGAAGAGCAAGTTTGCTAGCGTCCGACAAGCACGGGATCTTGTTGCCGGAAGGTGTTCCACACCCGTGATAACGATGAGAAAAAAGTGTAATGAAGAAGGCAAACATGAACTGAGTGAGTGGGTTTGTTTCGCCACCGAGTAGCCGTTGCCCGAAAAAACAGCAGAGCAAGAGTAAAATGTTCGCGTGAAATGCATCGGGTGAACGAAAAGTAGAGACTGTAAACGGTCTTTTGGTATGAACCTTGGCACGATTAGCCAAGGCTCTGATTAGGATTGTGGAATGACGCGAGATCGTGAAGTGAATTTGGGTGATTTGGATGACGTTGCCGTTGATGAGCCCAGGGCAAGCACTCCCCCTTCTGTTTCACCGGGCGGAGGGGGGAAAAACACGCCGCCGAGGAGCAAAAAAAACGTCCCGAAACCGCAAAAGCCGCCTTCTTCCGGTGGTGGCGGCAATGGTGGCTGGATGGCCGCCTGCTTGGTATTAGTGGTGCTGATTGCTGTGCTGGGTGTCTGGTTCAGCAAGCAAGTGGCTGGTCTGCAAGCGCAGCTGGACAGTCGCTTGACTGAATCCAGCGAAAAGATGGGCAACCTGCAATCTCGTCTGTCCGCTACGGATGAGAGCTTGAACCAGTCCTCTGGGAAATTGCTCGATACGGTGCAATCTCATGGCAAGAAGCTGGAGGCCAACGAAGATGAGATTCGCAAACTGAGGGACTTGAGCGACACGCGTAATAAAGCTGCCATTGCCAAGCAGGAAAAAGTATTGAACGCACTGTCTTCCTCGGTGAACGAGGTTAAAAAAAGCCAGGCCGGTGTGGACAGCAAATTAAAAAATATTAGCACCGATGCAGCTGCGCTCAAAAAGCAGGTAGAAAGTGCTGTGGCAGCAGTGAACAAAAGCAGCGACCAATGGCAAAGCCAGATCGGGCAAATGCAGACCCGAGTGGAAGTGCTGGTCGACAGCATCAAGCAATTAGAGCGTGAACAGACTAACCTGAAAAATGGTTTGGCCAAGATGGAAAAGGCCCAGGGCAAGATCTCCGCACTGGATGCCACTGTGAATGATGTGGAAGCGGCGATTGCCGCATTTGATGCCTATCGCTTGCAAGTCAACAGGCGCCTGGATTCACTGGAGGGCCGTTGATCGCGTAGCTCGGCATGGCCAGGCTGCCGCCCTTTGGTTTCTCCAGCCCGGTAAATGTGGTTAGTCGCTCTGAAGCAGCGCGCTTCCAGCTGTTTTTGGTAGCGTGGTTTTGGTTGCGGCTTGGCGGGTTCAAGGTGGCCTGCGTTAGCTGAGAGTCAAGTTCTCAGCCTGTCTTTCAGACGACAGTACAGGCGGGTGATACGTGCGAGAACGGGCAGTAAAACCGGGTGAGCAAAATCGGTGAGGATCTGCAGGCACTTCACCGTATCCTGCGCGGCAAATTAACGGGTGGATGAGGGCTGGTAATTACTCGATAGCCTGCTAGAATAGCCGCCCATTGCGCCAGTGGTGGAATTGGTAGACACGCCAGATTTAGGTTCTGGTGCCGAGAGGTGTGAAGGTTCAAGTCCTTCCTGGCGCACCATCACAAAGAGAGGCCGCAACAGCTTGCTGTTGCGGCCTTTTGCGTTCTGGGAATAGGCTGAAGCCTTGTTTTAAACGATTGCCTTGTGCCTATAGGGTGATGGGCCGCTGTCAGATAAACGGTCAGTTCTTGCCTTGTGCTTGCCTGGCTGGGTGGGTAAAACCATAAGAGGTTCTGATGGAGGCACGATGCAAGACAACCACGATGACAATAACAACCGCAATCCTTACGACGAAAAACCCCCTTCGCCAGCCTCCCGAGGGCTGGAAAAAGAAAAAGTGGTGTTGCTGGCATTGGCGTTTCTGGTGTCGGGGGCGTTGATATTAGGGTTTTTTGCTCATTCAGAAGGAATCGAGGCACGAACCGCGCTCAAGGATATGCAGTCAACCCTGACTAAGGCGGCGAACTCCCTGTAACCCTATCTTCCGTTGCCCGCCATCCCGTTTCCGTTGTGCTGGTTTAGTTGTGTTGAGCGCGGGCAGGCGCAGTGTCGAGTCCACCATATTGCAACCAAACGCGATCAAATATTGCGCACCGGGTTAAATGGGGGGCACTCGCGTGCCGCTTTTTACCGTAGTGACACCTTGGGAACATGATGTCGGCCCTGTTGGCATAAAGCCCTAGCCCCCTCGCACCTGTGCAGTGCTCTTTGCTTGTAGGGTGGCCGAGGCGACGCGACTTATGTAGTTCTGGCCACGGTGATGGGCGTGTTTCAGAGCGACACGCAATAAGAGGTGCGCACAGCATCGGCAATGGTTGTGGTGAGGATGGGGGGGCGCGCGGCAGGAGAAGAGGTTGTCTGCATCGAAGGCTTTCACTCGGCGTTGTATCGTGCTCCACGGAAAACCGGCACGGCTAAAGCGCAATGATCAACGCTTCCTTTTGTCAAAGTGAAGATTTAGTGGGCCGGCGCCCCTAACGTCGAGCTCTGTGGCAATCAGGGTAACAGGTATGCCTGAGGTCACTCGGTACATCTACTTCGGGTCGCACAGGTAGTTTGCTGCCGTTTGCGGAGCGTTTGGGCAGGGAGCTTGGGTTGGGCGTTGACCATGGGAATTCACAGAGTAAGTGCAATGTTCATTCCTTTAGTGTGCCACTGCTTGATCTATGGGCGGGGAGGGAGCCTTCAGGAGGAGATTTACTATTAGATTAACCCTTTCTCCCGAGCGGCGTGCTGAGTGAGTTCGGCGACCAAGGTAACCGGGCGTGCGTAGGAGCGGTCATAGTGGGCCTGGGATAGGGCATGACACTCAGCGCTGATCTGATCGTACAGTTGGCGCGGGGTCATCGCGTCGGTGGGGGGAAGGGCGCGCAGGCCAAAGTGCTCGTAGGGAATCATTCGGGAGCCGGCGGCCTTGAGCAGTTCCGGCACCCAGCCCTGGGGGGACAGCTGAGTCTGGTAGCGCAAGTTCTGGAAATCCAGCTCGGCGGCCAAGCGATCAGCATCCGCTATCACAAAATAGTTGTTTACCACTTGGCACAGCAACAGATCCAACCGCCGCCAGACGATGGTTTTTTCCTGGTTGGTGTAGCCATTCCAGTGCACCACTTCGTGGCTGAAACGGCGACAGCCACGGCAAACCGTGTCACCGAAAACGGTGGAACAAACGCCAATACAGGGGGTGTGGATTCGATTTACTGCCATGGCAAAATCCTAACAGAAAACCTCGGCTCTGGGAGGGCTTCGCCGGCCGGTTGATGGTAATTTGAGCGTTTGCCTTTGCTCCGCAGTGACGGGTGCAAGAACCTCTATGCAGGGCCTGTCCTGCTTGAGCAATGCGGGCAAAATGGCTTCATGTTGCACGTAATAAATAATAAGCAAGGCCGTTCCGGAAACAACGGATACGGCAATGCTGGAGAATAATAATGCGATAGGCTGTTCTGCTGGCGGTTCGAGGCTTATAGCGGGGCTTTATTCCCTCAGTCGTTTTCCGTCAGCCGCCGCTTGGTTTGCAGCAATTGTTTCCATTGTTCCACATATTCTGGCAGGTCTGGTGAGGTCAGGTTCATGCCGGTCATTTCCTGCACTGTCTGGGGGCTGACGGATTTGCCGCCGTAGACGTTGGCGACCCGTAGCAGAGCGTGGGTGTGCAGTTTGCGCTGGGATTCGAAACGTTGATCGTAGTACAGGTATTTATCATCCCAACCCAGAATCCGGGTGTGGACCTGAAATTGCTGATAAGGGCGCAGTTCGCGGATATAGGCGATTTCGGTATTGGCCACCACGCCGTTGCAGCGGGCTTCAAGCATGCGATTGAGCAGGCCGGTGACAACAGCGTGTTCCAGACGGCTGCGGTCCATGAACTTCAGGTACTTGGCATTGTTCAGATGCATGTTCAAGTCGATATCCAGCAGGCCCACCCGGAATTCCATGGTGACCACATCAAAAAGCTGGTGCGTAGGCGGCCGTTTCCGACGGCGCGCAGCGCTGATGAGTTCAAGCATCCGATCTCCCTATGCTACGGTTCTTGCCGTAGCCACTCTTATTATCGCTGGAATATCTGCACAGCAAAACGCCATCCAGTATACCGATACTGGAATCGGTTCACACTATTAGCCTTAGCGAGGATACAGCTTTTACGTTCAGGCCTGCGCCAGGTGCAGGCTGAACAGGTTTTGTGGGTCGGTCCAGCAGTTTAGAGGTGTAAAGCCGGCAGCGACCAACTCGGCGCTGAAGCTGGTTGCCGTGAATTTGTAGGAGTTCTCGGTGTGAATGCGGGTGCCGCTATTGAGGGTGAGGCTGCGTTCGCCGAGCTGGATGTGCTGATCGGACAGGCACTCTAGGTGCATCTCGATGCGTTGTTGTTCCCTGTTGTAGAACGCCACATGGCGCATATTGTCGGTGTCGAATTGGCAGTCCAGTTCCCGGTTCAGATGGTGGAGTGCGTTCAGATTGAACGCCGCAGTGAAGCCCTCGGCATCATTGTAGGCAGCGTTCAGCTGGGTATCTGCTTTCTGTAAATCCGCGCCGATTAGCAGTGCGCCACCGGGCCCGGCCAGCTTACGCAGCCCTTTGAGGAAATTGGCCCGGGCGGAGGGTTCGAAATTGCCAATGGTGGAGCCGGGGAAAAACACCACCTGGCCCGATTGTGCCAGCGCCTGGGGCATGGCCATGGTCTGGCAGTAATCGGCGCATACGGCGCTGATGTGTACGCCGGGGAAGTCGCCGGCCAGTTGTTGTGAGGCATCCAGCAGGCACTCGCGGGAAATTTCCAGCGGCATATAGTGGTGCGGCTGCCAGGCATCCAGCAGCAGGCGCACTTTCTCACAACTCCCGGCTCCGGGTTCGGCGATGGCTTGCGGCCGCCCAAGGCGTGCCCGGATTTCTTCGGCGTAGCCGGTGAGTAGCTCGGTTTCCGTGCGGGTGGGGTAATACTCCGGGGTGCGGGTGATTCGGTCGAACAGGGCAGACCCGGTTTCGTCGTAAAAATATTTGGGGTGGAGCGAAGGGCTGGCGGCGGATAAGGACTGGCTGACTTCGGCAAGCATGTCCGTGGTGGGGGGGTACAAATCATAAAAGGTCAAATTGGGACGAAGCTGCTGTTGATTCAACGGCATCTTTTGCTGCGTCATCGTCGCCTCGGTAGAAAGTGCAGAATGTTGTTCAGGCATGCTTCGTCCTTAGGTTGCTGGCGAGTCGAATCCCACTGAATTGCCAGCGCAAATGGGGGTAGAAAAAATTGCGGTAGCTGGCGCGCAGGTGGTTGGCGCTGCTGGCGCATGAGCCGCCGCGCAGTACCATTTGATTACACATGAACTTGCCGTTGTATTCGCCCACGGCCCCGCTTTCGGCTTGAAAGCCCGGGTAGGGCAGGTAGGCGCTGGCGGTCCATTCCCAAACGTCGCCAAATAAGTGAGAAAGGGCTGAGTTACGGACCATGTCGGGCTGGAACAGGCCCTCGTCGGCAAAGTTGCCGGCGATCGCTTGGGCGCGGGCGGCATGCTCCCATTCCTGTTCTGTGGGCAGCCGCTTGCCCGCCCAGCGGGCGTAGGCGTCGGCCTCGTAGTAATTCACATGGGCAAGAATCTGGTTATCAGCAAGCGGTTGTTCACCGGCCAGAGTGAAGTGGTGGCTCAACGCTGCGTTCCAGTACAGCGGGCGCTCAATACCTTTCTGTTGCACCCAGCTCCAGCCATCGGAGAGCCACAGGTCCGAATTGCGATAGCCACCATTCTGAATAAAGGTGCGAAATTCTCCCTGGGTAACGGGCCGATTGGCTAATTGAAACGGTTCTAGCCAAGCCTTGTGCTGGGGAGTTTCATTATCGAACGCGAAGTCGCTATGGGCGCCAATGTCCACCAGTCCTCCTTCGAAGCACTGAAACGTTAGCGGTGGCGTGCTTTCGTTGGCCTGATTCGTGGTGTTGATGGGGCGGGTGATATGCGGAGATAGGGGGTTGAAAGAGAAGCTGTATTTCAGATCTGTGAGCAGCAGTTCCTGATGTTGTTGTTCGTGGTTGATGCCCAGCTGCACCAGATCATTGAGGTTACCGGTCCGCGCCAGCAACGTGTCTATGGCCACGTCTACCTGATGGCGCCAAGCCATTACCTCGTCGTTGGTGGGTCGCGATAGCAGATGTCGCCGGGGGCGTGGGTACTGTTCACCGATGCCGTTGTAATAGCTGTTAAAGAGGTATTCGAACGCGGGGTTGTGTGGCCGATAACCTGGCAGGTGAGGTTTGAGCAGAAAAGTTTCAAAGAACCAGGTGGTATGTGCGAGATGCCAGCGTGGCGGGCTGGTTTCCGGGCAAGCTTGCAGGCCCATGTCTTCGGCGAGCAGGGGGGCACACAACTGCTCGCTGAATTGTCGGGTTCGCCGGTACGCGGCGGCGAGCCAAGTGGTATCGTCCTGTCTGACGGTGTCTGGCAAGGCTTTCCCTCCCATGCCGTGGGCCAAGGTGCGGTCGAAATGGATAATGACTGCAATGACGCAATATCACCTTAAAGCAGTCCCGGTTTGAGCGAAAGTAACAATGAGTCGCTTGGCCGGGCTGGGTATACTCTGGGCAATATTACATGGACCCGTTACCTTTCTACCTTTCACAAGAAGGAGAGCATATGAATATTACCGATAAAGTGGCCGTGATTACCGGTGGGGCTTCAGGCCTGGGCCAGGCGACAGCAGAAGCGATTATTGCCAAGGGTGGCAAGGTCATGATTTTTGACCGCGACGACAAGCGCGGCCCGGAAGTAGCGGACCAGCTCGGTGATAACGCTGCTTTCACCCAAGCTGACGTGACAGATGAAGCCTCGGTGAAAGCTGCCGTGGATGCCACGATGGCCAAATTCGGTGCCATTCATGTATGCGTGAATTGCGCCGGTGTGGGCTCAGCCATGAAAGTCGTGGGCCGTGAGAACAAGCCCCATGATTTGGGCGTATTCAACATGGTGGTGCAGATCAACTTGGTCGGTACTTTCAACGTGGCCCGTCTCGCGGCGGCTGCCATGGCAGAGAACGAGCCGGATGAAGACAACGAGCGCGGCCTGATTGTGAATACTGCGTCTGTGGCGGCATTCGATGGCCAGGTTGGCCAAGCCGCTTACGCGGCAACTAAAGGCGGCGTGGTCGGCATGACGCTTCCCATCGCTCGTGATTTGGCTCCGCTGGGCATTCGTTGTAACACCATTGCCCCTGGCATTTTCAATACCCCGTTGCTGAATGCGGCTCCGGACAAGGTGAAACAGCCATTAATCGAAATGACCCAGTTCCCGAAACGCTTGGGGCACCCCAAGGAATATGGTCAGCTGGTGTGTCACATGATCGAGAACACGTTCCTTAACGGTGAAACCATCCGTATTGATGGCGCTATCCGCATGCAGCCACGGTAACAAAAGGCGCACACGCGTCATGTTACACGCAGCATAAAAAACCCCGGGTCCCGGGGTTTTTTATTTATCTAGCGGCTGTAGCCATCCCTCGAAGGGAACGTCTACACGGCGGCTCGTCGTTAGTCGCTATCTGTTACCCCACCAACTCATAGCACGGTTCGTAATGGCTGCCAGGCAGTTTCATGCGTTGCTGTTCTACAAAGGCTGTGAGTAGCTCGTCCAAATGAATCATCAGCGCGTTGGGGGCGTGAAGCTTGTAGGGGCCGTGTTTTTCTATGGCCTGAATACCATGCTCTTTAACGTTGCCTGCAACGATGCCGGAGAAGGCGCGGCGCAGGTTGGCGGCCAGTTCGTGAACCGGCTGGTCGGTGCTAAGGTTCAGCGTTGCCATGGCCTCGTGGGTGGGCAAGAAGGGGTGCTGAAATTCCAGCGGCACATTAAGGCGCCAATTGAAGTAAAAGGCATCATCATTATCCCGGCGGAACAGGGTTAAGCGGTCCATGCCGTGGCACATGTCCAAAGCCACCGCTTCCGGATCATCAATAATGATTTTATAACGTTCCGCTGCTTTTTCGCCCAAGGTATAACGAATAAAAGCATCGACTTGCCGGAAATAGTCGGCGCTGCTGGCTGGGCCGGTGAGTACCATGGGCAGCGGTATATCAGCATTATCCGGGTGCAGCAGTACGCCTAATAAATAAAGAATTTCTTCGGTGGTGCCGACCCCGCCGGGAAAGATAATGATGCCGTGGGCCAGTCGCAAAAACGCTTCCAGTCGTTTTTCGATATCCGGCATAATGACCAGCTCGTTAACGATGGGGTTGGGCGCTTCGGCGGCAATAATGCCCGGTTCGGAAATGCCCAGATAGCGGCCTTCTTTCTCCCGTTGTTTGGCATGAGCCACGTGTGCCCCTTTCATGGGGCCTTTCATGGCTCCGGGGCCGCAACCGGTGCAGATGTCTTTGTGCCGCAGGCCCAACTGGTAGCCTACGCTTTTGCTGTAATCGTATTCGTGGCGGGAGATGCTGTGCCCACCCCAGCATACAACGATATTCGGCGATGCGCCGGCTTTAAGTACCCCAGCGTTACGCAGAATATGGAACACGGCATTGGTAATGCCTTCACTGCTGGTCAGGTTGAAGCGGTCATTGTTTTGAATCTCGTTGGCCACGTAAACGATATCGCGCAACACCGCTGACAGGTGCTCGCGGATACCGCGAATCATGCGTCCGTCCACGAAGGCGCCAGCAGGCGCATTGTCCAGTTTTAGGCGTAGGCCACGGTCTTCCTGAATCACCTCAATTTCAAAGTCGTGATAGGTTTCCAGCACTTCGCGGCTGTCGTCGGTGGGGGTGCCGCAGTTGAGCACGGCCAGAGCGCAGCGGCGCAGTAAATCGTGCAGCCCACTGCCGGAGGTGTCGCGCAGGCGCTCCACTTCATGCTGGCTAAGCACTTCCAGGCTGCCTTCCGGCGCCACAATGGTCGATACCGTTTCGGTCATAGGGTCGGTCCGTCGTAAATCGTCAGGTATGTTAAGACACATATCGCGTACTTCTAGGGTGTCTCTTTCTTGGCGTTCGGAGAGAGTACCGTAGTCCGGGTGAGAAAGGAGTGGTTGGGGTGGGAAACTCGCTTTCAACCATGGGGAAGTCTTGGCGGTTCCGTTTGTCGGTAAGCTGTGGTTTTTACATTTCGGTCGGGAACGGCGGGGCGACACACGCGTCGGATTTAACATCGAGTCTGGTACGTGTTTCCAAAGTTTTGTGTGCCAGGCCTTCCCCATACACGCAGAGGGCCGGTTACCTTGATCTGCGACAAGCCGTTGTCATCGAATTGTCGTCATCATCAATCAGGCTTGATCAGTTTCGAGGGCCGCTGACTAGGCCCTTTAAATAGGCCCTTGCAGAGAGCGAGACTCAGGAGCAAAGCATGTTGCTCAAATATTTGAACCAACTGGAACAGGCCGTTAAAGCGGCTTGCGAGCATCCAGACTCGGTTACAGTCACCTATTGTGCCGATTGTGTCGCTACGCTGGATGCCTACTTGGATGCGCAAATGGAGCCGGTGCAACGCCGTGGCCGGGAATTAATGGATGGGCTGATCCCGGCGGACCTGCATGACCGGGTTTGCCAGCGGGTGCACTAAAGGCGAACGAAGAAAGGCGCAACACGCGGCAGCCATCAACACGCATTGGCCTTGGTGGTAACCAAGAGCGTAGGAAGCCGCGGGCCAGCAAAGGTTGTATTACGCCTTTTGGGCTAATTCACTGACCCGCCTGAAAACGAGTTGAACGTTCAATACCTTGGATTTACCGCCAAGTGTTTAAGCGCCTGAAACGCGAAGCAAAGGGCGGAGTGTAAGGGGTGCTCTTGCTGCGTGCCGAGCATATACAGGGTGCCACAGGAGGGGTTTTCAGTGGCACTAGGCTGTTGGGGCGCTTTTGAGTTTTTAACGGCTTCAAAGCCTATTACGCTGGCTGCGCATAGCCTTTTCCCTTTCTTCCGGGAATAGGTCTGGCTGCTGGGGGGCTTTCAGGTCGCGTAGTCGAGCACCGATGCCCAGTAGCCTAGCAGGACCTTCCCGACGTTCCCATAACTGGCAAAACAAGGTTTCGAAATGGGCCGGGTCCAGGTCGGTGCCGGCCTTGTCACAGCTCATGCTGATAAAGTCCTGATATTTCACTTTAGCGGTCAAACCGCTGATCATGTAGTGCTCGTCCAGCTTGGCAAACCTCTCCTTTAACTTTTCAATCAGCCCCTCCAGCTCTCTCAGCCAGTCGGTGAGTGTGGGCTGATCTTTGTCGTAGGTTCGTTCCACGGAAACGGACTTGCGCCGCCGGCCCGTCTGTATCGGGCGGCTGTCTTCTCCTCGGCACAGGTGGTAAAGCCGTTCTCCAAAACTGCCAAAATGCTGACCCAGTTCCAGCCGGCTCAGCTGTTGCAAGTCGCCGCAGGTTTTCAAATTTAGCCCCTTCATGCGCTCGCCGGTGACCCGGCCCACCCCGGAAATTTTCCCAACGGGCAAAGCGGCTACAAAACTCTCTACCTGTGCTGGGGGGATGACGAACAATCCATCAGGCTTTCGCCAGTCGCTGGCCACTTTGGCCAGGAATTTATTGGGGGCGACGCCGGCGGAGACGGTAATGCCCACTTCTCGGCGCACATCTAGGCGTAATGCTTGAGCAGTACGAGTGGCACTATTGTTAAATTGCTCGTTGGAGCTTACGTCTAGATACGCCTCGTCCAGTGATAGTGGCTCGATCAGGCTTGTATAACGACGAAAAATGTCGTGGATCTGGGCTGAAACTTTGCGGTATTTGTCGAAATTAGGAGGCACAATAATCAGCTCTGGGCAGCGCCGCAGGGCTTGGGATGAAGCCATGGCCGAATGCACCCCAAATTGCCGGGCCGGGTAATTGCAGGTGGCAATCACGCCGCGCCGGTGTGGGTCGCCGCCCACCGCCACGGGGCGGCTGCGCAACGCCGGATCATCGCGCATTTCCACGGCGGCATAGAAGCAGTCGCAGTCCACGTGGATAATTTTGCGCGCCGCCAGTGTTGCGGGTTGTGCCATGATGAACTCGGGTAAACGTTGAGGTGTCGGCGCGGCTGTAGCAGACCATCATCATCGGTGTGCCCAAGTGCGTCGTCGAACAAGTCGGATTGATCCGGAGCCTTGATGCCAACCGGGAGTAACATAAGGAGAGTGTACCATCGCCATTACCGAGAACCGCACACCGCAAGTATTGATTGTTGGTGCCGGCCCTACAGGGTTGGCGCTGGGCATTGGGTTGCGCCGTCATGACATTGATTGTTGCATCATCGACCGGCTGGATGCGCCTTCGCCGTATTCGCGTGCCTTGGGATTGCATGCCCGCACGCTGGAAATATTTGATGCACTGGAGGTGCTGGCGCCGATTCGCAAGCTGTCGCGGCGGCTTAAGGCGGTGTCAGTGTATGGTGATAAGGGCTTTCTCTTTGAGCTGGATCTCACCACGTTGAAAGCGCCGTTTCCGTGGGTGCTCAGTTGTCCGCAATCCGAAGTGGAAGCGGTGCTGATAGACCGTTACCGGATGCTGGGAGGGGAATTGATCCGCAGCGCCGAGCTGCTGGATTTCCGCCAGGATGGCAGCGGCGTAGAGGCACGTATTCGCCAGGGGGCAGACGTGCTGACCTTGCAGTGCGAGTTGTTGGTGGGTGCCGATGGTGTCGGGTCCACCGTCCGGGAGCAGCTGGGCATAGGCTTTAAGGGGGTGGATTACAACGAGCACTTTCTGCTAGCAGATGTGCTCTGGGACGCCCCCTGGAGCAACGACCGTTCTCACGGATTCATGCAAGAAGAAGGCTTGTTGTTGGCGTTGCCGCTGCCGCAGGGCTGGCGGTTAATCATGGCACGGCGCGAGCCACCGACGTTGCCCTTAAGCTTGGCTCTTTTCAGTGAACGGCTGACGTCTATTCTGGGGGAAGCACCGGATCTGGGCGAGCCTCGCTGGCTCAGCCAGTTTTCCGTTCAGCGTCGGCTGGCCCAGCATTTCCGCCGCAACCGGGTGTTTCTAGCCGGCGACGCTGCCCACGCGCAAAGCCCGTTGGGTGCGCAGGGAATGAATACTGGCTTGGCGGATGCCTCCAACCTTAGCTGGAAACTGGCCTTCTATCTGAAAGGGTTTGGGCAGGGCGCGTTGCTGGATAGTTACGAGCAGGAGCGGCGCCCGGTGGCGGAGAAGATGCTGTACGGCGTGGACATGCTATCGCGGGCTTCATTGGTGAAATTGCCGATGCTGCGCCGCAGCCGGGATTCGCTGCTGAAATTGGCGGGTAGCCGCGGTAATATTTCCAGTCGCCTGCTGCGCACAGCCAGCCAGCTGGATGTGCACTATCGCAATTCGCCGTTGGTTACCTGTGGCCCGGAAGCGGATGTTGGCTGGCGGCATCAAGGGCCGCTGCCGGGCGACCGGCTACCGGATGCGGCGCTAAAATCCGTGCGGACCGGACACTTTCACCAGTTGCATGGCTTGTTGCGTAAGCCAGTGCATCATTTGCTATTGCAGCTGAGTGAGTTTCCTGAGCATAACGAACGGCTGGTGATGTATGCGCTGAGTGACCGTCTCGGGCAAGAGTATCGTGAACGCGTGCACCTGACCGTGATTGCGGCGCGCGCCACCGCCGATGATGACGTACCCCGTGAAGGCACCACCCGTATCTGGCGTGACCATGAGGGCGAGTTCGCCAGCGCGTTTGGCGATCAAGGCAGACTCTGGTTGATGCGCCCGGATGGCCATTTGGCGTACCGGGCGCCGGTGAGCAATGCGGATGACCTGCTCGGTTACCTGGATCGGGTGCTGGGAAAGAAGGAAGGATAAGACGGACCAAGTGCGTTGTGGTGTCAGATTACACTTTTCAGCCTGTCTGTGCCCTTGGGTACATTCGACTTACCTAAAAAGTGGATTGTGGGTTGAATTAAGCGTAGCCATAATTCGGCACCACGCTTGATCGAATACGACGGCTACGCCACACGCCGCCAGCGTTGAATCACAAAATGCCCGTTCATGGGCTTGCCGGCTAGCGCGCCAATCCCGGCCTTGGCATCGGGGCGTGCCCGCCAGTGATGAGGCGTCATGGCCAGCAGGTTGCGTAATTCCTCTTCCGATTCCGGCTCCCACTCGCAGTGCAGCGTCTCGCTGGATAGCAGCTCGAAACGATCGTCCAGAAACGTGCCCGCATCAAAACCACTCTGGCGCACATCGTCGTACAGGGCTTCGCGCAACGGTAGCAGGTGCGTTTCCCCGGTGCCGACAACCATTAATTCCCCGCCGGGTTGCAGCACCCGGGCTATGTCATCCACGAACAGGCGAGTGAACAGCACAAACACGCGTTGCTGGCTGGCATCAAACAGGGGCAAGCGCGCGCCGCTGGCCACCAGCCAGGTAACCCGCTTGTTGCGCTTGGCGGCGGCATCCACCGCGAACTTGGAAATATCCACGCCCACACCATTCACGCCACCTAGCCGCTGGGCAAACTGATCCGTGTACCAGCCTTCGCCACAGCCGATATCCAGCCATGGCGGTTCTTCATCCGGCAGATGGGCCAGCAGGGTATCCGCCAATGGCTGATAACGGCCCAGCTCCAGAAACGCCGTACGTGCCTGCACCATGGCCTTGTCGTCTCCCGGAGAACGGGAACGGCGCTGCTGTGCCAGCAACAGGTTGGTATAACCACGCTTGGCGCGGTCGAACTGGTGGCCGTTATCGCAGTGCCAGCTATTGCTGGTAAGGCGAAGGACTTGCTCGCAACTGGGGCATTTGAGTGTGGGCATGGCGTACCGTGTTCAGGGCGTAATGCCGGCAGTGAACCACAGTGCGCAGGGAAAAGGTAGGGGCCTAACGGCGGAGCACAGTCGCATTAGGGGGAGGCAGAAAGGTGGATTTCGGCGCGTTGCAATCGGGCTTCGGCGGTCAGGTTACGCATTTCGCTGAGGTACGCCTGATAACTGTTATTCAGGACTGTTTCCACCTCCATATGGCTTTCTTTAAGTTGTGCCATGGCAGTGTGGTGAAGTTGGCGAGCCTGGCGGTGGATCTTGTCGATAATCGCGGGCAGTGATTGGCTAGCCTGATCAATGAAGGCAATCTGTGCCTGCAGCCGGGTTTGCTGGTTATTCAATTGGGTGAGTCGCTTGCGGATGCGTGTCTGGCCCGGGTCGAAGTTATTGGGGATCAGTTGTCCCTTCAGTGAAGAGAGTTGGGCGTCATTGTTGCTGAGGGTCGTTTCAATATCGCTGCGTTGTTTGTGGTAAGCGTCCAGTTTTTGCGTCAGCGCACTGAGTTGCTCAGTGAGTTGCCGGTTACGGGCCTGCAGTTGCAAAAGAGTTTTCACCGCCTTTTGCAAATCTGAAGAGGCGTGCAGCAGGTTCAGATCCGGGTGGCGCAGGCAGTGCTTCAATAATGTGCGGCGTACATCGTCATTGATCGCAGAAGGAAAAATAACGGCCATGGGATCGATATGCCCGCTGGCCATTAGGGCTTCCAGCTGGCCCTGGGCAAATTGCGTTTGCGTTTCCACTTCGCTATACAGGGCCAAAGCAAGGCCGGGATTCATTGTTTGTTGATCACTGGCGGCGCTTATCAGGCCGGCCAGGGTTTGCGCGCGGTAAGGGAAGTGCCGTGCGGTGCGCAAAAACCAGTTTCTTGCCTGTTCGTTGTTGCTTTCAAGACGATAACTTTCAGCCATTAGCAGGCCCGCCTGGGCGCCGGAAGGGCTGGCGGTTTCGATGGTGCTTAAGGTTTTCCGGGCCTGGTTGAACTGTTCATCGACCATCAAAAGGGCCGCTTTTCGTAAGCGCAGACGGTTCTGTACAACTAGCTGTTCTGCAGGCTGCAGTGCCTTGCTGGCTTTGAGGGCTTCGTCGACGCCATGGTCAGAATGGGCAGATGCATTGATCAGTGGCGCCGTGGCCTGACGCAAGCTGCTATGTACGGTGGCACTAAAAGAAGCCAAGAAAAAGACAAGGAAAAACTGTTGGGCTGTTTGTGTCGAGATCAGTGTGATGAAGTTCACGTTCGTGCTATCTCTCAAATCCGTTTGTTTAATTGTAAGTGTAGAATCGCCGCTTGTTAATTCGCCGCAGCACAATACACAACTACGAGAAGGCAATGAACCTTCCCGCTTCGGCAGTGTGATGATAATAGGCAAGGATAGCCATGTTGGGGGAAAAACCGTTATTTCGTTACGGCGTTATCGCCGCCTGTCTCTGTGTGGGTATCACAGGCGTGGGGGCGGTAACGGCCGCCCCTGCGCCGAATTCCCAGCAACGCATGTTCGACCGCCTGCAAGAGCAGGAGCGTCAGCGTCAGCAGCAGCAATTGCAGGAAATGCAGGTGCCCGGCGAAAGGCCGAACCTGCATGTGCCGGTCCCGGAAGGCTCTGGCGCATACGATCGTTGCTTCCAGATTGCCTCGGTTAAATTCAACACGTTGGATAAGGCCCCGTTGCCGTTTGGGCGCTGGTTTCGCCGCCCTGCAGAGGAGGTAGAAGGTACCTGCATTGGCATGCAGGATATCCGCGCCTTGCAGGCGGTGCTTTCCAATGCGTTGATCGACAAGGGCTATGTTACCAGCCGAGTGCTGATTCCCGAGCAGGACATCGCGTCCGGCACCTTGGTGTTTCTTGTAGTGGCAGGCGAAGTGGAATCCTTCGAGGCGGTGGGCATGCCGGTGCGTGTGCTGGAATGGGCTGTGCCGGCGTCGCCCGGTGATTTGGTGAATCTGCGCGGCTTGGAGCATGCAGTGGAAACCCTGGCGCGTTTGCCTCACCTAGACGCGAAGATGGATCTGGCACCGGGGGAGCAGCAAGGAGGCACGATAGTGCTCGGCCAAGCGGACTGGCCACAGCGCCACCGGGGCACGTTGGTGGTGGATCAAGAACACTATGGCGATATTACCCATGGCACCGCCCAAGCGGGGCTGGATTGGGGAAGCCCCTTTGGCCTCACCGACAGGGTATCCCTCTCCTTGAACAGTGATCTGGACACGGAATTTTCGGATCGCGCTTGGGGCGCCGGGCTCAGTTATGACATCAGCCTAGGGTACTGGAATCTGGCACTAAGCTATAACCGTCAACAATATGAAAACGAAATCCAAGGCATCTTCCAGCGCTTTGAAACCACCGGCGTTACCGATACCTCCCGCATTGAGCTTACGCGTACGCTATACCGCAGTAACCGTTCCCGGTTGTCTTTCTCGCTGTTGGGCTCCTATTCCGATACCGAAAATCTGCTGGATGATGCCGTCATAAGAGTGAGCTCCTACCAGTTAAAAGCGTTGGGTGGACGGATCAATGCCAAGCATCTTTGGGGGCGAACACAACTGGCTGGCACTGTTACCGTGGAAGAGGGCTGGGGCATGGGGCCAGCGACACACCTCCCGGGCGGTATCTCAATTGCAGAGAAAGCGCACACGCGCTATCAGACATATCTTACAGCCAATCGCTTTATTAAGCCGTTATATGGCGCCCTGTCATTACGGTTGAATGCACAGTATGCCAGCGATGTCTTGTTCCCCGTAGAACGGTTCTCGGTGGCATCCAGTTCAGTGGTTCGGGGGTATCGGGATATTTCTCTGAACGGAAATTCAGCCGTGGCCGGCAGCGTACAGTTTGACGGCTACCCGCCGATTACCGGCCCTGTTTCGGTGATCCCCTTTGCCGCGTATGACTCAGGGGTAGTGCCTGGTAACCAGAATGAACAGGGTTTTTCCCGCATAGATTCAACCACCGCCGGAGTGCGGTTGGGCTACCGGTCAGTGCGTCTTACCACCGAGATTTCCTGGCCTATGGAACAGCATTCAACAGAGCTGACTGACAGCGAGTACACCCTCCATGCCTCACTTTATGCCGAATTCTGAGTCATCCGCCAAACCCGTTCGCCGGGGGTTGGTCTATACGCTGTCATTGTTGATGATCTGGCAGCCCATGCTGCTGTCGGCGCAGCCGATCACCCCCACCCACGGCACCAAGAGTCGACCGACAATGGATCAGGCCGCCAATGGCGTGCCGGTGGTGAATATCCAGAACCCGAACAATAAAGGCGTTTCGCAGAACTTCTATAACGATTTCAACGTGGGTAGCAAAGGGGTAGTGCTCAATAACAGCCAGCAGGTGACACAAACACAGCTGGGCGGTTACATCGAAGGCAATCCGAATCTACACAATGGCTCCGCCAGTCTGATCCTCAATGAAGTGATCGGCCAGAATCCGTCCAACCTGGGGGGCTATATCGAAGTAGGCGGCGCCCGCGCCGATGTGGTGGTGGCCAACCCCAATGGCATCAGCTGTAACGGCTGCGGCTTCATTAATACCAACCACGCCACGCTGACCACCGGTAAAGCCATCATGGAGGGTGGTGAACTGCAGGGCTTTAATGTGCAGGGCGGGCGCATCGGTATTGGTGAAAATGGTTTGAACGGCTCCAATACCGACCGTTTCGACATCATCGCCCGCTCCGTCAAAGTGGCCGGGCAATTGCATGCGGACTCCCTAAATATCATCACCGGCCAGCAGCAGGTAGACCGCAATACCCTGGCTACCTCAAATGAAACCACCGATGCCAATAAGCCGGATTTTGCCATCGATTCCAGTGCACTGGGGGGCATGTATGCCAACCGGATTCGGTTGATTGCCAATGAAAATGGCGTCGGGGTGAGGCTAAACGCGCCAGTGGCGGCGCAAAATGGGGATATGGTGTTGTCGGCGCAAGGCAAAATCCAGCATTCCGATCTGGCGGCAACCGGCAATATCGTCATTGATGCCTACCAGAACGATGTCGTGTCCTCAGGTACCGTGTTGGCAAAGGCAGACTTGAGTGTGAATGCCGCCGATTACACCAATAGCGGGGATATAGTTGCTGATGGCATGGCGAATATTCAGGCCGCCACCGTTACCAACACAGGCACCCTAGGCGGGCGAGAAGCCCTGACCGTCGAGGCAGATTCCATCTTCAATGATCAAGGCGGTGCGCTGCTTTCTGAAAACGATATCAACTTGTCAGCGGATCAGGTGACCAACCGGTTGGCGGATATCTATACCTCCGGAAATCTGACCATCAACGGTAACGATGGCGAGAGCGCGGAAAAACTGGAAAACCGTTCCGGGCGCATTGAGACGCAAGGTGATATCAGTATCCGTGCGGCACAGGTTGAGAATGTTCGGGATGTTCTTGAATGGGATGAAAAACTGACGGAAGGGAGCATTAAGCACAAATGTCATGAGTGCTCAGGCGACCACTTCACCATGAGCTATAAGTTTAAGGAGCATTTTTACCGTGAACTGGATGACGCCACCTCAGACAGAAGCATTCTTGCCTCTGGTGGGAATATCTTCCTTCGGGGAACTCACCTGACAAACGAAACGAGCGATATTCTATCGTTTGGCAACATAAACTTGGAGTTCGATCAGCTTAATAATCTTGGCTTGCATTCCGGGGAATACTTGCTGGTTTCTCGTTATGGAGGATACATGACGGATGGAAACCATATCAGAAATGTAATCTACGGTGTGCAACCATACAACAAGCGAAACTATAGCGGCGGGGCTGCTTATTGGGGTGGTGGAGCAGATAAGGATCTTGAGTACATGAGACTCTATCCTAACCAAAATAACACTCATTATGATCCTGATAATCTTATAAATCGTGAAGATACGAAGATACACAAAGACAATAACTTTCTCGGTCAACATCAGGAAACGCTGGATTCTACTGAAATCCTAGGGGCAAACATCCTTGCCGGTGGCGATTTGTCTCTAGGTAGTGCAGAGGTCGCTAATGGGGATTTTGGACACCAGCAAGCAGGCAACCTTGCGGAGAAGGATATTATCGCCGTAGGTGATGGTGCCTTGGGTGGTAATGTGGAGGAATTCCTTGCCAACGTAAACGGTGGCCTGTTCTCAATAGCTGATCCGGATCATCGCTATCTGATTGAAACCAATCCCTTCTTCGCTACCCGTGATGGTTTTCTGGGTTCCGAATATCTTCTCAACCGACTAGGTTGGGATCCAAATGACGCCATGCGTTTGCTGGGCGATGGATATTACGAGCAGCAACTGATCCGTCAGCAGGTGGTAGATCTGACCGGCCGGGCATTGCTAGAAAAAGAGTATGTGAATGCCAACGCCCAATATCGTGCCTTGCTCGATAATGGTCTTTTCGCTGCCGAATCTCTGGAGCTGACCGTCGGTGTCGCTCTCAGTCCAGAGCAGATTAATGCGTTAACAGACGATATGGTCTGGATGGTGGAAAAGGAAGTGGCCGGTGAAACGGTATTAGTGCCGCAGCTCTATCTTTCACCCCAGAGTACAGTTATTGACGATAATGGTGCCCTAATCGCCTCTGGTGGCGACATGCTGAATGACGGAGGCAGCATCGTTAACAGCGGCACCATGCACATAGGCGGTAATGCTGATTTCGATCTTAACGAAGAGGGTCTGCAAAACCTTGGCGGGAATATTATCGGCGAGGGGCTGGTTGATATCGAATCCGAGGGCGATATCCGCAATGTCAGCGGTACCATTCGAGGGCATGACGTTGCACTGGATAGTGCTCAGAACATAATCAATCAGCGTTTATCTTATCAAAACGAACTGATCGGCAGAGGCTGGCATGAATGGGAAACACAGATAGGCGCAACTGCGACTATCGAAGGCCTGGGGTTTATCGAATTCGACGCTGATAAGGATATCCGTATCAAAGGAAGCCGCATCCAAGGCGGCAATGTCGCACTCAATGCCGATGGCGATATCGCTGTCGATGCAGTAGCAGACCAATCTGGTAAAAAAGGGATCTATTATGGCGGCAAGCTTAGTGAGTCTCGAGTGCGCCATATCGGTAGCGAAATTACCGCAACCATAAACCTGCTGGCTAGTGCCGGTAAAGACTTCACTCTTATTGGCTCGGACCTAGCTAGTTATGGTGGGGCGCAGATCTCCGCGGGTAACGACCTTCTTGTAGCATCCGCGGCCAACAGCGATAGCTACGATTTTAAGGTTCGTCACGACGGAGAAACAAGCCATAACATCCAGCGAAGTGTGCGCCACAAGGGCAGTAAAATTAATGGTGGTGGCAGTGTTTCTCTGTCCGCTGGCAATAATCTGACGGCAATAGCGAGCTTGCTCAGGTCGGATGAAGACCTCTCTTTGATGGCGAAAGGGGATCTGGCGCTGTTGGCGGCCAATGATTCTGACTATAGCTATAGCTATGAGGAGGAGGATGGCAGTTTTGGAAGAAGCAGAACTACGGAAATCGAGAATAGAAGCCAGCGACAGGTTGGAAGCTTGATTGAAGCGGACGGGCAATTATCCCTGAACACAGAGAGGGGAAATATTGATCTTGTTGCTTCAAATGGTTTCGGCGCTCGAGGTGTGAGCGCAGATTCGCGAGGGAGCATCAACATCATATCCGGTGTGAACAGTGAATTTTCACGCACTCAGGTCACTGATACCAATCTGGCTAGAGTTAAAACTCGTGATACAGGCACTGTCAACCAAGCCCTGGCTCAGGCTGGTCTGGTTTCGGGGGCGAACCTTTCGCTTAATGCGCAAGATGATGTGACCTTGGGTGCGGCTCAGCCCGAAGCCCAGGGTGATCTCACCATTGGCAAAGCCGCGTTCGCAAAAGATGAAGATGGGGTGCTCAAGCTGGATGAGAATGGTCACCCGATCATTGAGCGAGGAAGTATCGACAACCTCAATATTGGCACTGTGACGCTGGAGAATGAAAGTTGGAGTGTAAGAACACGTGAATTACGCGGTCCATTAAAAGGCCTGGCAAAGGTAAGCTCAGCGATGCTTGGATTCGGTGCCCTTTATATGCCCAGTCTGGCGCTGGTGGGCAACGAGAGTGAAATCGAGCTGTCCGAACATGTCGAAAACCGGGTACTGCAGAGCAGAGAGGTGGGAAGCAGCCTGCAAGCAGACAATGTTCAGCTGTCTGCACAAAACGATATTACGGTAACCGGTTCCGGCATTTTCGCTGATCAAGAAAGCGGAAAGGTCGTGGTATTGGCAGAAAATATTCTGCTGGATACGGCCGTCACAGACACCTCCACAACTCAACGCGATGTCACCGAAACCGCTTCCAGTATTGATCCCTCACTGAAAAAGGACGAAATCAGTCTGGGCGGGCTTCGGTTGACCGAGCTGGAGCAGGCAACGGTCACCAATACGCTAACGCATAGCGGCAGCAGTATTGCCGGGAATCAAATTGTTCTTGAGGCAGATAGTGCATTAAGCCTGATCAATGCCGATATCGACGCAACCGGGGAAGACGGTGTTCTGTCGCTGGCGGGGGCCACTGTTGACATTACCGGGGTGCAGGATGAAAAGACGGTCACGGAAACGCTGACAGAAAAAACCACGGAAACTTCGGTGGGTATTCGTAATGCCTATGTGGATGCCGCGTATGCCATTGAAGGTTTGAAGAAAGCAGGCGACGCCGTTGGTGACGCGAAAGACGCCCTGAAAGACGCGGAAAAGCGTGTTGAACGGGGCGAACTGGCCAAAGAGGCACTGGAGGATTACCGCATCATGGTAGCCGCCGCCGCCGCTAACCTGGTCCAGGCGGAACTGGCATCGACTCAAGCTCTGGCGGCCACCGCCGCCGGAGCGGCAGCGGGGGGCACCGGGTTTTATGTCAGCGGTAGTGCCCAGCATAGCGAAACTACCTCCACCAGCACCGCCACAGAAAAGACCTGGCAAGGCAGCAGCCTCAATGCTGCCGCCATGAGTATCAATGCGGACAAGACAGCCAGCATCATCGGTAGTGAGGTTAATGCCGGAGTTCTGGATTTGAATGCAGCGAATATCCTTATTGGCGCGGGCACTAACGAACAAAGCAGCCGCTTTGAGCAAGAGAGCAAAAACGGTGGTTTCAGTGCCAGCACCAGCGGCGCGGGTAGCTGGAATGTCAATGCCGGCTTTAACGAAGCCGAGTCAGAGAGCCAGGCGACCCAGTACGTTAACAGCCAGCTCAATGTGGGCTACCTGAACAGCACCAGCGACAGCCTCTCCGTCAAAGGGGGCGTGGTTACCGCCAATACGGCGAATATCGACACCGGCACCCTGCATATTGAAAGTCTGCAAGATACGCATAGCAGTACTAACAGTAGTGTTGGCGCCAACGTGGGTATCGGTGCGGGCACCAGTAGCACCGGCAAACCGCAAAGCGGTAGTGCGGGCTTCAATACAAGCAAAGGCAGCAGTGAAGGCGCCCGGACCAATCAGCAAAGTGCCATTCTTATTGCCGACGGAGAAAACAGTCAGGTCGCCGCCAAGGACACCACCCTGATCGGCGGCATGATCGCTAATGCCAGCTATGAAGAAGATGCAGAAACCGGTGAACTCGCGCTGGTAGATCACGGCAACCTGAACTTCAGTACAGAAACGCTTACCGTTGAAGACCTGCGCGATTACAGCCGGTCGAGCCAGAGCGGTGGTGGGATTCAGACCAACTTCGGTCAAGGAGTTTACGGCGGCACTGACGAGGAGCTTAAGAGGCGGGGCAGTACGCATCTGAAAGGCGAGGAATATGCCACCGGTTCCACCACTGTCTCGCTACACGGTGAAGGCAGCCGCATGGAAGGCCAGACACTGGCGACCATTGGTGATGGCAATGTGCGGGTAGGAGGTGTTGCGTTAGATGAGCAGGAAGAGTTTTCCGGTTTGAACCGTGACGTCAACGCCGCGCAGATAATAACGCTGGAGCAGCAAACCGGGGCACTGAATGCCAGCATGTCGATGGATCATCGGATGTTCTCTGAGGTAGGCCGACAAGTTATCAAGGATCAGCACGTTGACTTCAAGAATAACGTCAAAGGCACGATTGGTGGTGCCGGTGGTGATCTAGCCCGTATCGGGGTCGTTGTTGGCGGTGTGGTTGAAGCCACACAGATAGGGAATGCGCTGGAAAAAATCAGTGGCAGCCAGGAAGCGGCCTATCATGAAGATGGCAAATTGGCTGGCGATATCGAAGGTGTCCGCGATGGCGGCGTTGAGGATGCTCAGTATGCACAGGATTCACTGAATGTTGCCGATAAGCTGATCAATGGAGGTGACGGTGATCGGGTGAAAGTGACCGATGGCGCATTTAACCCGGATGGTGACGCTGTAGCAGGTGCGGCTAATACCAGTACCAATACCATGTATTTGGATCTTGGCGATGACAATCGAAGCAGTATGGTCAATACCCTAATCCATGAAGGAATGCACTTGGATGGTGCGGGTGAGCCTATGTCTGGCCTGACTGGTTTTTTTGGTGACCTTACTTATCGCCTGAATACTTGGGCTAACAGCGATCAGACTAGTCAGCACAAGGCGATAGTGCCGGTGATGAACCCGTTCCGGCAGCAAAAGCTATTGGGCAATAACTGGAATGATTTTGTAGGTGATGCCGCAAGTGACAAGTTGGAGTATCGCTTTCTTAATGATGGAGAAAATAAATTTATTGATCGTTATGGTGTAGCTTTTGCGGCGGAATACTATCAAATAAGTGATAGACGAGTATCTGTGGATAGGCTAAAAACTGCTCAGTTTCTTCTGGAAGATGCGGGGGAATGGCTGGTTGATTCACGCAGGAGAAGGGTCGCAGCAGGACCGGACCGGCGAGCGATTGATTTTATACAGAAGTCGCCATATTTTGGGAGGTTGGTCGGGGATGGTCAGTGGCTTTTTATTGCCAACGACCAGCAGCTGAATGATCCGTATCTGAATATGCCAGCAGATAGTGAGCTTTCAATGGCTTTATACCATGCTGCAATGGCGAGATTTCCTGAGGGTCACTCCGTTTTGACATCGACCACTTCAAGCAGTGAATCGAAATATTATGGATGGGGGTATGGAGAAAATACTAGGGTTCTTTCAGAGGTTATTGACGGCCAGCTGTACACTGGTGGGAAATGGGCTTGTTATAATGTGAATTGTGTAGGGGTTAGTTATAAAAATGATGTATCTACAAATGCTTTGTTGGATGCTAGGGATGAAAAGGCTAGACGAGACTATTTAAATGCGATCAGTATTTTTACTGGTGGTTCAGGTATTGTTATGGGGGTTATCAGAGGGGGTGTTCCTGCTTCGTTGTATTATGCGGATTTTGCGGCTAGTGGATCGCAGGTAATTGATGCTTTTTACAATGACGGGTTCGAAGGGGGGGTGGCTTCATTGGTAGCATTGGGGTTGGGTAAAACATCAGCAGTAACTGCTTCTGCAGCAAGAGTCGATAATGCCTTTGCTCCAGCCTTTGATTTTTATTTTCCAAGGCTCTTTATGAATTCAGTGGAAGAACTAAAGGTTAGAAATGAAGATTAGAGTTTTCTTATGTTTTTTTTGTTCTTCAATGGCTGTTTACTTTTTTCTAATTTGGTTTAAGTTTGATGTTTATTCTTTTATGCCGATTTTTTGTATGCTTTGGGCAGCCTGCGAAATTTATTTCTCTATAATAAAAAGGCGGCTTCGTGTTGGGATGGGAAAATATGCCTATCTTGATGAGGATGAGCTTGGTTTTTGGATTGTTTGGGGTGTGTATTTC
>UEXM01000396.1_pt1 | contig 47389 bp, 43 predicted proteins | sample 1796661 | NCBI WGS metagenome assembly UEXM01 (sample SAMEA4772469, study PRJEB27181) | metagenome | reverse complement strand
GTATTAATAGTGTTACTATCACTAAACGTCATATAGTAATCTTCTAAGTATTCTCCCTTATGATAAGGAGGATATACTGGATAGTTTGGTGTTAGTTTTATCTTATTCATTTCATACCATATACTTCACGGATTATATTAAACACTTCATTATATGAAGTAGTTTGAGACATCTTCTGGAATATAACATTTAAGAAGTTAACTTCATATGCTCCGCGAGAGTTGTTAGGATCTGTGTGTGCATGTAAGTTAATAACCTCATTATCATACAATGTTAGTTTGTTATCTTCTACTGTTATTTTGTTCATATCATCAGAGATAATATTTCTCCACCAACCATAATTATAATGAGGTGGAGCAACAACCACAGACTCCATCATTCTATTAGCAATAGTAGTAACTGGTTTCTGTTCTAATCCATGAGGACAATTCAAAGCAACCGTTTCCTTTTCCCATAAGTCAGCAAAGTTTACATCCTTACATGCCAACATTCCTACATTGTATGTTCCATACATTTCTTCGTTGTCTCGATGTCCATCTGTATGGCAGTGACTAGTCAAGAACAACGTCTTCTCTTTGTTTTCCAAAAACGAAAAGAAAGAATGATCTAGCGGAGAAAGAAAAACCAAATCGGTATCTAAGAACAAAGTATAACCTTGTCTCTCGATACCTTCCTTCATGGCAACCATTTTATTCATGACCAATTCAAAGAAGTCTTTGGCGGAATCATGATCCCCGACATAGTGCTTTCCTTCTTTGTCTACAATTTTTACTGGGATGAACTTATCATCATCCTTAAAGTAGTCGGCTGTTTCTTGATCACACACAGAATACCAAATACATTCATGATGTAGTTCTAATGTTTTCTTTGTTACCAGAAATTCTTTTATTCTAGACTTTGTGCATACTGTAGAAAGTGAAATCATAGTTTACTTAATCTTTCTCTTACAAGTTCGACATCAAAGTTATTCTGCTTCCTTCTTTCAAATACCTTACCATCTATATCATACATCTTTGGATTTTCATTTCTCTTATGAAGATCATCTGCAAGTTCATGATTGCCAGGAACCCATTGATGCTGAATGATACACTGATTAGAAACTCCTAGTCTCTCCATGCTATGACAGATTTGTGTTTGTTCGTTGTCGCAATACAACGAAGTATAATCTGGATGATAGCAGTGACCAATTGCCTTGTATAGTTTCCATCCAAGACAAGGAAGAGTCATTAGGATATCATTACGAAGTCCATCGTGAAACTTAACTGCTCCATCGAAATTAGGGAATAGTTTTTCAAATGCAACAGAAATATACTCATCATAGTCTTCTACGACAGGCATCATATCATCACTAGCAACAAGAAGAACATCACCTTCTTCGTTATCTAGATCTGCATTACATGCTTCAACCTTTGACTTGCAATTACCATAGAAAACATCAATATCTTGAGTCTTCTTTGCTTCATCAAACCAAGACTTCATGTCATCGTTGTTCATTGTCTCATCATTAAGATCGCATGTAATAACAAAACGAACTTCATTCTTCCCTGACAGGTAGTCGAAGTATCGTTTCATTGCAGTCTTAAATTTTTCTGGGCGGCTTCTAGTAGCCATCTTCACAATAATTTTCATAATAAAAAAGTTCCTATCTTCTTTTCCCTATATGGTATTTAGGTATCAATTCCCAGTTCTTTTTCTCAGAGTGAGGTAGAATCTTTAGTTGAGCAAGACTAACTTGAGGTTCAGCATACTCTTCTTCATCAACTACTTTAAGTAGTTTCCATTCTACTAGAAGTTTTACTATTGTATTCCTTCTACCTATATCCGTTTCCGAGATATCGCTATCTAACCCATCCAAGGAAAACAATTCCTTGAAATGTAGTATAGCATACTTTCCTCGTTTATGCAAGATGTGACACGACTGATATAACTTATTTTCTTTACGGGAAGAAACACCTAATCGTGTTAGGGTTTCCTTTACCTTTAAGAAATCATCACGTTCTTTAAGAGTTATTTCTACACCATAGCCATCAAATAAATCTTCTGGTTCCATATCGTTCTCTCAATGAAAATACCATACTGTATACGTTTTATACGTTTTATTTAGGTTTTTTCATCTTTTGAGTACCGCCAGTATACATTTCCTCTTGCATAGAGATCAAATCTTCACCTGATAGAAGATCTGCTACCTGAATTGCCTTTGCATCTGAGTATCCAAAATATTGTTTGATTATATCAATATTATCAATCTTCTGCTTCTTTAACCACGAACTATATCTCTTGTTCTTACGAACACCTAATCTAAGAAAATCAAACTGCATATTCTTAGGTAGTGTATGATACTGATTCATCTCATTAGAAAAATAAATCGTATCAGGAAAATACGAAAGACAGCGATTAACCACAAAAGGAACATACTCTTTTTCAACTGATTCATCTTCAGTGTCCATAAGAGATTCCTTACTATGATTAATCGCGTTGAGATATTCAGTCAGTTTCAACAAAGACTCCCAGAATTAATTCCTGATTTAGAATAGAAAGACCACCAAAAGTAGAGTAACCCTTTGACTTATCAAAGATAACTCGATCACCCTCGTTTATCTTAATAGGAATTTGCATACCATTTTCTAAAAACATAGGAAGTCCTATACTGGAAACAACTCCTGTCCCATGAACCTTACTGGCCTTCTCTTGATAAATGATTCCATTACTGGTTTCATTATCAGGATTATCTTCCTTGATGGCAATCTTACCTCTTGTTACATAAAACTTTTTCATTTGAATTCACACTCCATCATAATTTGAACCAGACACGCAGTCATATTAATCTCTGTGTCGGCAACGAAAGCAGCCTTGTAAAGATACTCACCACAGATTAGGATCGCCTGCGGGATCGATCCTGGCTTCATGTATTGATACATTGAATCATACAAAGTACGAATCATTTGCTCCTGTGAGTTGTCTAGATTTTCAACAACCCACTTCCGAACCTCAGTGAAGTTCTTTTCCTTCATCGACTTCATCAAAGTCTTGACACGAATCTCACCAATCTGAGCAAGAATTCCTGTGTCAATCACACCAGAAACTGAATAGCGTTGGAGTTCATTTATAATCCTACGAATATCAGGAAAGTGCTTCTTGATAAGTTCAAGAAGAATAGGACGTTCATACTTAATGCCCTCTGTCTTGAGAATATTTTCTATTCTTTCAAGAATACCAACGGCGAGCGTCGGCTTCTCGTTGCTAGGAATCTTAAACTCAATAGTGGTGCATCGGGAGTGCAACGGTTGGATAATTCGGTTCTTGTAGTTACAAGTTAGAATAAATCTACAACTGTTAGCAAACTCCTCGATAGCACCGCGAAGGGCTGGTTGAATGCTCTGGGCATTACTATAGTCAAATTCGTCTAGGATCACAATCTTTTTCTGTCCCGTCATAGAGACAGTGCTTGCGAACTGACGAATGGTTGTACGAAGAGTATCAATGTTACCCTCCTCTGAACAGTTGATCAAGATATACTCAAGATCAAGTTCGTTACACAACGCCTTTGCTACAGTTGTCTTACCACAACCAGCACCACCAGAAAGCAGAAGGTTCTGTACCTCACCTGCTTTTACCATTTGGGTAAAGGTGGATTTGATTTCCACTGGAAGAATACAATCATCAATCTTCTGCGGCCGATACTTCTCGACCCACAGATAGTTTTTCACATCGTTCATTATCAATCCTTTATCAAGCAGTATAAGTGGAATCAGTTTCGAGTGCAATCCAATACTTAACATCAACATTCTTGTTAGTAAAGGAACTCACAACAGATTCACAGATATCTACTTGATAATCACCAGCAAGCATCTTCAAATTCTCAATCTTAAAATTGAAGTTGAAGGTTGCATTGCCATCATAATTCGCCAGTTCAACAGCATACTGGTTTGATGTTGGATCTTTCTTATCAAGAGCAACAGCAACAATATTAGTTCCTTCTGAACGAATACAAAGATCAGGAAGAGCAAGAACCGAAGCGGCTCTCTGAAGATCAGAGAACATACTTTCTGTGAAGTCAAAAGAAATCACTGACTCAGGCATCTGAACCTTTTTGTTAACCGTAGAAAGAAGACTTGGTTCTGAATAATAGTAAGTAACAGCAGAACCATTATTACCAGAGATCCTCACAGACTTCTCACCAAACTCAAAGGAAGGTGAATCAAACAACGACACTGTTCCAAGGAATTTGTTTAGATCCCAAATACCAAATTCAACTTCAAAGTTCTCTTCAATAGTTGCCTCTGCCATTACATTTTTAGCACCAGTGATTGTATTAATCATGTTGCCTTGCTTAACCAAAAGGTTAGAGTTCAACTGAGAAAAGTTCTTCAGTATGGATAGGGTTTCTTTTGAAATCTTCACACTTGTCATTACAGCCATTACGAATAAATCTCCATGTAGGGGTTATCAATCATCAATCGAATCAAATTCTAGATACTCATCTAGTTCTGTAGAGTCTAACAGACCATGATTAACTTTGTCAATCATAACCTTTGCATTATGTCTGGAAGATCTTTTCTTTGTTTTCTTTTCGCCTCTGACGCCATTGCTTTTGTATTCAGAGTTCAAGTCTTCATCATAATTTAACTTTTTCTTACTTCCCATCTATAAACTCCATTTCAATATGAATTATACCTCACTTCACGGAATTGTCAAGTGATAACTAGAAAAACGAAACGATTGTAGGTAGTGTTGTGCCTGTAGAGCCAGAACCAGATTTGTTTCCTATACCAGCACCCATTAAAAGTGCGCCCGTTTCTAATCCGACACCAGATGTTGGACCTAATCTATAGTCACCGCTGGGTCCGGTAACAGCAGAAACATATGTGGGTGTTCCAGATAATAGATTAGCCATACCAGCAGAAGTTCCTACTCCACCAGAACCTCCTGCACCAAAACCAATAGACATAAAATCATCTATCGTATTTGATCCAGCATTTAACATAATATTAGTATTATTATTAAATATATTATTACTCAAGCCGACCATAGCATAGGTGTGTGAAATACTGTTTAGATCAAAAACTGCTTCATTAGAATCAAATATATTATTATGAATATGTAACTTACTTAATGATTGATCGTCCTCACTTTGAATACAGTAACCATCATTATTATAAAAAACATTATTTGCTATTAGACCAAAAGAGTTCTCATTACCAGCCTGTTCATTTAATTTAATCACACCATTACCTGTATGGTTAGAGAAAACATTGTTTATTATAGTAGGACCATGACCATACAAAGTGCTATCAATAGTATTACTAACATTATCAAACAAACACCCAACGATAGTAATATCTGCTAGTGGTGGATCTCCAACCGACGCTATGTCATGAAAATAACATTTTACCCACGCAAGATCACCACCATACCTACTCTGCGTTGGTAGACCACGACTCCCGACCGTAGTCGTGAATGGACCAGACTCGCAATTGTATAGTATGGGACGAGAGGAGGCCATATAACTTCCAATCAGAATAGTTCCGTTGGCTGATCCTTGCGAGGGATCTATTGTTTTGGATTCTGTCCACCTTAAATTTTTTCCCAACCAAATATAGTTTGCTAGTCCCTCATATGTACTAGTAAGTTCGGGATAATATGCACTCCAGTCAGTCGCCCGATTAGGATTAACACCAAACCCACTACTCCAGCCTTCGTTGAGGTATATGTTATATCTCGTACCGTCTTCCACACCATTTTCGTTTACCCCAATACAACATACGTTGCCATTTTCTAAAGGCCAATACCACTGAAAATTCTCTGTTAATATTTCACCACCAGTTGTACCTTCTGCCCACAGAAAAACTCTATCGCCGTCAGTAACCGTAGCACAATTATATGTGCCACCTCTACTATTTCCATGATCTGTAGGACCAAAGAAAGATTTCCATGCAGTTCCGGAACTCAATCCGTTTGCAGTATCATCACCATTCACTGGTCTAACATAATAATCTGTCATTATGAACCCCTATACCGCATTGAACATTGCAACTTATCCTTCAATCCAGATCCAGCAAAGTCCATAAAGATTAAGTCACCAGCATTTAGATTAGTATTACTACCACCAGGCACTCCGATAGTGCCGCCTTCCCCTGATCCTAGCATTATAAAACTACCACCTATTGTCGTAGCATCTGCATCTAAAGAAGCACCAGACGCTCCAATATAACTAGAAGGAACTTTCCTAAACGAGCATCGAACACCTCCAGAAACTGGAGTTGGAGAACGGATTATAAATTCAGTGGCTGTTCCTGCTACTTCAATAGGTCTTACGAAATCAGTATAGACTTGTATTGCTAGATCTGTTCCTTGTCCATCAAAATTAAATCCTACAATATATTCAGGTTCAGTCGGACCAGTAGGCCCAGTAGGTCCAGTAACACCAGCGGATCCATCACTACCAGTAGCACCAACTACTCTACCTATAATTTGCGTCGAACCGAAACCAACTCCTGCTGCTTGGAACGTCATCTGAAGAGTAACACCAACTATCGAAGCACTGCTATAACCAGAACCTGTAGCACCAGTTGCACCAGTGGGTCCAGTGTTACCTATAGTCCCTTGAGGACCAGTAGCACCTGTAGGACCAACAGCAATAGTTCCGAGAGACTTCCAACGATTGCCATCCCATTCATAGGTAGCATCATTGAAAGTTACTTTATCGCCGACTGATGGACTATTTGGAAACTGTGTCATACTAGTATTTATACCTAATTAGTGAAAGAGAATCGTAGTGCTGTATGGTGTTCATGATGCTGTTTGCTCTCAAGTAAGTGTGACGTTGAAGGAATCACCGACGGTATACGGGAAATTTTGAAGAAATGGCGACCATTGGCTTTGTCGAACGTCTGTGATGGTTGTTCCTGAACTGTGGTTCCACGACCAAGATGAGGTAGTGACGGTTTCCCCGTTAATTTCGAGACTCCACTCGCCGACGCCCGATGGGTACGCTGTTTCAAAAGCGTCACGATCAGTCTGGTTGCCAAAGAAAAAGCGGAGGCCCACGGCTGCCAAGGAAGCCCGAAGCCTAGTAGCGTTCGTTGTTACGTTGCTTGTGAAGTTAGTCGTATCGGCATAGAACGTATATATGTTCCCGACCGTCCCAGAAAAACTGAGGGTCACCGCCGAGCCTTGAGCAGGAATATATAACCACTTACTCATTGGGCATACCCCGCAACAAATCTAAGATCAGTCGTTGTAACTGCACCAGTGATTCCCGTAACAACAAGTGAGAATGTTGATCCTACAGGCACAACGGTAGAGAAACTAGCAGACGCTCCACTTGGTGTCACATTCAAAGTATTTGAAAGTGTAGATCCAGCGGCATAAAAATCAGCACTACAACCACCAGTGACACATGTAGCACGCAGGAAATTAAATGTTCTGGATGCGACTGTATAGTCATCGATTGTGTATGTCTTGTTCGTAGGAGATTCTATAAGTCCAGTGTATGAGTCGTTTATTGTTGGAGCGGGCCCAGTTTCTCCTTGTTTACCTGCTAATTCTACCCATTGATTAGAATCACCATCATCAATGTAAACGGAGAAAACTCCAGCAGTAGAATCAAACCATAAGTCACCAGCAGAAGCACCAGCAGGAACACCACCAGTGAAGGATAAATCTACGGCACCTGTTGCACCAGTGTTGCCAATAGGACCAGCAGGACCAGTAGCACCAGTCGCACCAGCGGGCCCAGTAGGACCAGTAGCACCAAGAACACCTCCACCAAAAGAAACCCACCCAACACGAGTGCCGTGTTCAGGTGAGTAACCAGTGATAGTGGCTGTTGCTAAGTAGTTTATACCATTCTTGCTAACAACGTCACCGGGATTATAAGTTATTAGATTACCACTGGCATCAACTGCCTTGTAATAACCTTGATATTTATTATCCATAAGATGCTTCCATAAAGAACACCTAGTATATATGTTATTGTAGGTACGTTCTCAAAATCAAAGTGTCTTTATTGATTCTACCAGTAGGAGTAGAATTTTTAGTTTTAACCTTAGTCATAACACCTTTAGTATGAACAATTCTACCCTCGGTAATGAGACTAAAAATGTTATAATTATTCTTACGAATGGTCTTAGTTATAGAATCTTCAGAGAATCCTTGAACAGTTGTTCCTTTAATACTAAGACCTTCACTAGTTTTAGCCTCAAACAAAGTTAGTTTCTTAGTCTTAGTATTGAAACATAGAAGTCCTTTAGCACCAAATATACCAACAGGATTGACCGATTCGAGTTCAAATTCCTTAGATTCAGTCATATACTGAACCGACTTTACGAGTTTATTAGGATCTACCTTTCGTTTGCGTCGAGTGATCTTGGACTTGGATTCTAGAACCTCGATCAAAGACTCAAGATATCCATTTAGTTTCTTCAACTTGGTGGTGGAAAGGAAAGAATATCCCTCAACTAAATCCATATCGGTCTTATTAATAGCACCACAAATTTCATTGCGGACTTCTTGAAAGTGTTCCTTGAGAATTTTAATCTCTCTCTTCGTAGGCTTGTATGATTTGATAGCACTCTCAAAGTTGGGTTTTCTAACGGAACCCCCTTTAGAAAGATTACCCATATAATCATCCAAGAATCGTTCGAGAGTGTAACCAAATTCGGTTTCAGTTTTCATTGTGGTTTCCAAAAAACAAAAATAGGTTCATATTTAAGATATCGATCTTTCACCTGACAGAAGTTCTTACACTTTGGTTTGCCATCTTCACCGACGCGGTTCTGACCTGGCATTCCTTCAAGAGCCATTTTCAATTTATATTTATATTCTACACCAAGTTCACCCAGTATGTCAATAGAGTCTTGCTCTAAATTCAAATATTCTCCCTTGATTAATATATCGGCAATATTCCATAGGAGATAACCGCCTGGTCGTAGCCATTCAACACAAGTGGAAAGTGTCGGTCGCAGGAATCCATCACGCCACGACTCATACGAACTTCCATATTTCTTGTAACTCTGATTTTCATCTTCGCTATAAGCCTCTCGATTGAAATAAGGAGGAGAAGTAAACACCAAGTCAATCTCGCCTCTGTGTCTTTGAAAATCTTTGTCATGCCGAATCTCCTCTGATCCTAATTTGAAGACTTCGTATGTATGTGTGCTTGAAAAGAATGGGTTTGATCTATAGGTTTTTGTGTTATAAAAATCCGCGAGATCGCTATACCTAGAAGTTCCATCAGGATAATGATTGTCAGGATTGGGATCAGTACCAATGTAATGAATATTGCGATCATCACGGACAGCCATTGCGCCGAGAATACGACCGCCCCAACCGCTTGACGGATCGTAGATTTTGATTTGTCTGTCTTTGATTTCATTTGTAAATCTTTCATAAAGATACTTGGCAGTCATCGGTGGAAAGTTAACAGCGGGTTGAATATAACCAATACGAAAAGACTTGAAGCCGCCAGGGAAAATCTTCTTTCCCTTATCATACAATCGAATGGCATAGACATGCTCATCATCCATACTATCAATATCAAACGTAGAGTGATGTCGATACTCTAACTTCTCACGAATATCTTCTACTTGTTCTCGCGTCAACTGAAGAATATCACTTTGCTCTAATTGAAAATATCCACTATTCATTCCCTCACGAATCTTCACTTCTTCGAGGAAGAAATCTTTACCCGCAAAGAGCGACGGACTTTCAAAAAATGTATTAATCCATTCGCTGCCAGAATCGACAGAAACAACGCTATACTTCCTTGATTGTTTGATGGTGGAGAGAGCATGAGAATAAAAAGAGTCACGACGAAAGTGACGAAGAGAACCCTTATAAACTCTATTAAAATAATCTGGGTTAGCGACCAGGTCGTATATTGAGTGTCCATTGTCTTTCTCCGTATAATTAATTCTTGTCTTGAACATGTTGTCAAAGAATTGATCTGCTTCAACACCCAGTCGGGACTTGTTGATGATCACATCCTTTGGTGAATCTGATAGTTCATCATCAAACTCAAACTGATGAGCAGGGAACTCAGCCATTCTATTAAAACTACTGATAATATCATCTTCGTTCTTGCCCGTCCGAGGAGGACACCCATAGGTGTCCCATGCGGCAGTCAACTCCTTCCGAAGTTGAATCACCCAATCCTTAAACTGATCGGGTGTCATCTCTAGAAGGTCTTCAAAATTTACATTCACATCACTATTGATGATATGATCATTTCGTTGATAAAATTTCATGCTCCTACATTCCAAAAAAGTGCGCCAGGTGACGCATGATCCAACATAAACTCCCACGCCTTTGCGTCGTAGGTTGGGGCTGACGGAAATGGGGGCAAGACTTTGGTGTCTTTGTTGAAAGCATATTTAGATTCATAGATCTTTGCTCTTCCATATTTGCCACTATGTCCCACACGCACACAATGAAAGTCTGCTTTGGGCCATGCGAGTTGTAATCCTCTGGTGAGTGTGCCACTTGAGCCTACACTCCAAACTTCATGTGGGTCAATATCAAGATTCCGAGATACACGAATGATGCTACCCATAACAGATTCATCATCAAATCCGATAGGCAGAAGTCTACGAGTTTTTGGATCTTCTGCAACATAGTCTCTTGCCCTTTTTTCCGTAACACTGAGCATTCCGTTAGGAATCCAACGCATTATACCACCTGCTTCGATTGCTTGCAACTGATAAGAGTGTCTTTTTTCCACAGCACGATCTGCCATGAAGATGACTGCCTTCTTATCATACTTAGTACATAGATGTGCCAGTGATATCTGTGCGTAACCAGTTGCTGGTGAACTGCCATACACCCACTCTTTGATCTCAGGCTGCGAACGAATCAAGTAGTCGGCGAACCTCATCTTCGATCCACCACCAATGAGATCGTCACGGACGATGAGGAACCCCTCATGCTCTTCCAAGACGGGAGGAGGGAGAGGATCAGTCCAATCACCAAGTAGCGTGAGGTAGTCTTCTGCTGTCTCTGTGAATAGACTCATACTTTGGCTCCCGCTTGTGTTCGTAAATTGAATCGAGGAGAATCTTGATCTATCAAAAACTTCTCTAAGCCTTTTCCTATTTGTTTATCTACAATAAAATACGAAAAAAACCAATTGGAAATATCTGGATTTTCTTGATACATTTTTTTAGCGGCTGGATATTGATTACCCCCAATCATCTCTCCTTTATTAAGAAAGACTCGGCAACATACTACAATTCTTTGTGTTATTTTTCCTTCGCCATAATAGACAACATGGCCATAACTATCCATAACTTTATACACACCTCTACTAGTTCCTATACCAGATCCATTACATTTATTTGAAAGAGGTATTCTCCCACTCCAATCTACACCAACATCTATCAGGTTTTCAATAACCTTCTGTAGACGTAGATTAGTTTCTCGTACTGACTCTTCGTATAATTGTAGGTCTTTTTGTTGTTCTTTTGTTCTAAATAGACTCATACTATCTTTAACTTACTAAAGTTATTCTTCTTGTTAAATACCATCATGTTATTGAACTTATCAGATAACTGATCTGCCTTATGGCTAATAATATAAACATTACATCGGGAGCCTAGGTTATGAAGTAGTTTCATAAACTCGTCCGTTCCCCCTGAATCTAAAGAGGAATCAAACACCTCGTCTAGAATCAACAGGTTAGTGTTGGCACTATTCTTCAACCTAGCAATCTCTCGCCATGTTAGTAGTATGGCTAAATCAATCCTAAGTTTTTCGCCTTCACTGAAACTCATATAACTGAAGTCATCTCGATGCCTAGACTTGATAGTTTCATTGAAGTTTTCGTCTAGATTAAATTGGGCAAAGAAATCCATAACAGTTAGATACTTGTTAATAAGTTTATTCATGGTGGGAAGGTAGTGTCGGATGATCTTAGATTTGATCCCACTGTCCTTTAGTAGTGCCATAGAATATTCCATCAGAACTTTATCTTCCTTCATTGTCTGTTGTTTTTCTACCTGATGTTTACCTTCTTTGGCAAGATCCTTGAGAAGATCTTTCTCCTTTAGGTTCTCTTTATCAACAGACATTAATCTAGTATATTCTTTTTGATTCTTTGTGATATAACTTTGGTTGGATCGAATCGTAGTATTATGGTTACTAATTTCCTTTTCCTTTTCCCTAACTTCACTAAGGATATTAGTATATTCATTTAGTTGTTTCTCAACATTATTAAGACTTACATCAAAGGCATTTCTATCTTTAGTCTTGGATTCTTTTTCTTCGTTGATCATTGAACATATTTTATTCTTATGATCTTCGGCAATAGACTGACGACAAGTCGAGCAGTTATCGTTTTCTGTATAGAACTTCATTTCCTTCTCTAGACGATTGAGCATCTGTTCTGTTTGATTTACTTTTTTCGTTAGATCACGGAATGTCTTTTGTGTTTCATCCTGATCATTCAATTTAAGTAAGAGACTATCAACACTTACCTGTAAAGAAACAATCTTAGACTCTAAATCTTTAATGTTATCTTCGGTGTTCTTAACATCTGTCATGATCACTTCTAGATTCTCTTCATTCTGCTTCTGTAAAGTTTCAATCATCTTCTTGTGAACAGAAACTTTCTCTCGAATGACCTCAATCTTCTGATCTATGATGCCAATACTTCCTTTGATTTCTGAATACTTACTCTTCACAAGTGTATTCATTGTGGAGAATATCTGGATATCTAGAATATCTTCAATGACTTCTCGCCTATCAGCGGCAGGTAACTGCATGAAAGGCACGAAAGATGAACTACCAAGAATCACCACTTGAGTGAATGACTTGTAGTTCATCTTAAGAATCTGTTCCTCAAGCATTTTTTGATAATCTTTTGTCTTGGCATCTTGATGTAACATGACATCGTTTTTATGAATCTCAAAAATCTTCGGAGCAAGGCCTCGTCGAACTTTGTAATCATCATTACCAATAGAGAACTCAACCTCAACAATACAATGCTTCTGGTTGATGCTGTTTACTAATTGTGGAATATTCACCTTACGAAAAGGCTTACCAAACAAACCGAATGTAATAGAATCGAGCAGGGCAAAAGACTTACCCTGTCCGTTCGATCCTGATACAAGAACCATTGGATACTTATCTAAATATATTTCTGTGAAATAATTTCCGAACGAACCGAAGTTCTTAAATCGGACAGTCTTAAATTCAATCATACAGTCAAAGACTCCATATACAAATCACGAATCATAATTTTTAACTTTGTCTTCTGCTCAACATTTAGTTCTTTCATATCTTCTACCTCATTTGATATGATTGAAACAGTGTCCAGAGACAGATCGACATCCTCTTCGGTTTCATCTTCGCTTCCATAGTCTTCAACCAATGTAACATTAGAGACAGGCACATCATACAGGTTGTCAAGGAATCTGTCAAACAAATATGGTTTAGTTTTATTGTCAACAAAGAGTTTCACATAGGCATTTTTATATTCCTTGAATGGGAATTTGCTTATATCAAAGTCTTTACTATCATCATACGAAATCTTAAAGAACTTCTTTCGTGGGTTCTCTACAAATTCTAATTCCCGTGTCTCTGTGTCAAACACATGAAAACCTTTTCGGTCGTTGAGATCACTAAACGTAATTTGATATTGAGTGCCTAGGTAAGTTACGTTGTTCTGAACACTTCGACTATGGAAGTGTCCTGAAAATACCATATCGAAACGGCGAAGGCATTCATCTGACATACCACCGTCGAACGGCAGTCCTCGCATTACTTCGTAACCATTCAGTTCAAAGTGTCCGCAGATAATATTACTCTTCGTGTTCTTAAGATACCCAAGTGTCCCCTCACGATTCTCACTATTTACCCACGGAACCATGCCAATTTTTACACCATCAAATTCTAGATCAGTAGGCTCTTGATAGATGAAAAAGTTTGAGTATCGATCACCGAACAACTCAGTAATAGAGTTGAGATCATTGGTGTTCTTATAGAACGTGTCGTGGTTTCCTAGAATACAATGAACCGTAATACCATTACGAAGCAGTGGCTCCATGAACTCATTACGAACGGCACTTAAAGTATTGAAGTTAACAAACTTACGGCGATCCATAAGATCACCTAGATGGAGAACAGTATCAATTTTGTTCTCCTTTAGATAAGGAAAGAACTGCTCACGGAAAAAGTCTGTGAAGTAATCTAAAAATATTTGACTATCTGATCTCGCCCCAAAGTGGGAATCAGAGATTATTGCTATCTTCATTTACATCCTCAAAACAAGAAGTCAAGCCGGCTTGAGTTTTCTTCTTACTCTTCTTTGGCTGAAACTTCTTAATATCATTATCATTTAACTGAAAGAACTCTTTCATTGCCTGATCTGGATTCTTCTCGAAGTAGTTTTCTTTGAACCACTTATAAATTCCACCAGAATGATCTCCCTCTTCAATCATCTTAAACTTAACATAAGATTGCTTCTTCTCCTTTTCGATACGGCGAAGAAAGGCATAATAGATGATCTGTGTAAAATATGAGAAAGGATTCTTTGACTTCTCTGGATTGAAATTATGTGCGTAGAGAATACAATTCTCAATAGCATCCCCAATCATTTCATCCACAAAAGAATAGTTCATAAAGTTAGGCTTCATTGCTAGATTGGTAGCAATCTTGATAAAGCAAGTGCCAATATACTCTGTCATTGGAGGCTTTGGGTCACCATTTTCTTCGGCGAGTATCACTAATTCTTTCCACTCGGACATTTTCTCGAAGAACAATTTGTTATCGATATAATGATTTGTGCTTTTCTTCTTGGCCATAAATATATCCTTTGAACATACTATACACTGAAAATAATTATTGTCAAGTTTTTCCTTGACAGTTTCCAGTTTACCCATATAATTTCACTTGTGAAGACGAAAAAGAATCCCTCTAGAAACACCGGTTATACTAGGTGTGTTGAATCCATCTCTTCCAAATTTTCAATAATTCATCGGTAACAGCAGCGAGTTCCATTTCCAAATGCTTTGGTTTTATTGGTTTAGAAATCAAGGGCATCTTACATTCTTTGGGTTTCTTGTTTCCCTTTTTTGTATTACAAGGAGAACATGCTGTTGTGAGATTAGTCCAAGATGAATCTCCACCTCTTGAACTGGGAGTGACATGATCTATTGTTAATACCTTTCCACTCTTACTCTTTTTACCACAATACTGACATGTCCACTTATCTCTTTTGAAAATATTCTTTCGAGTAGGTAGATGTGATTGATGTGGTGTTAGAACATATTTAAGTAAAACTAAAACAAGTGGTAAAGGATAAGTTCCTCTAGGTGTTTTGATTTTATATGTTCTAGAGAATGAGTAAGGTTGAATAGCCTTACCAGACTCTAATAGAGCAACTGCTTTTTTCCAATCGATCACGTTTAATACTTCCTCGGAAGCGTTCAGGAGCAAGACTTCTCTGTCCATGTAGTCCCCTTAATTAAGGTATTCGTCGGTATCCGAACTCCAATCAGTCAACCTATTGCCAAAGTCTGGATGATTTTCATCATCCCCAGTATATTCCTCTGTTGTTTTCTGTGCGTTCATATTATCAAACAAGAATTCAGACATCTGTTCTGGTTTAATAATGCCCTCATTTATCATCTTCTTAAGAATGTCTGGCGGAATCATAAGAGTCATCACAATAAACTCTTGCATCTCATCCTCATCCAGTTCATCTAGTCCATCTACGCCATCGAGTTGATCTGCTAGATCATCATATAATTTTTTCATAGTAGATTCAACATCAGGATTCATACTATTTTTACCGATTATATCATCGTTGGGATGTTTTGTAGGTTTAGTTTCTTCGTCATTATAATTAATTACATTTCTTTGCTTTTTAAGATGTTCTTCTCTTTCCTTTTCTATATCATATAGTTTTTCTGTTTCACCTGTGGGTGAAAGAAAGGCAAGAACATTATCTTGGCCAATAGTAATTTCATCGCTGTCTACGAATGATAACCAACTTTGAAGCATAGTTACATCCTTTTTTATTCCACTTCTTGGATCAATCACTGATTGTGTTTTAAAGATAAAAGGTTTTTCTAATGTAATATTTCTCTTATCTGACTTAATAATTTTTGCTATAACATCCTCACCATTATTTAATCTGATGATTTTACTTTCTAGTTTCTCGTTCATAATCATCTCCTTAAATGTATTTTAGATAACTCATAATCAAACTTCTCATTAGTATATATTTTAATTCTTTCGTTCAAATGTCTAAAGGTATGATTTTCATATTTTCCTAATGTGAGATCATCTGAAAGATCAAACAACTTAACTTTATTCTTCCTTTCTGTTTTTCTCAATCCTCTACCAATACTTTGAAGAACTCTTACAACAGATTTAGAAGGGCTAGCGAAAACAATGTTATCAATATTCCTAATATTAATGCCAGTAGAGCAGGTTCCGTAAGACGCGACCAGAACCGAGTTAGTTTTCCTATCAACGATCTTGCGAATCTCTTCCCGTTGTATGACATCTGTTGCTCCGTGTATGAGGAAAGTCTCTTTATCTCCTTGACTAATCAATTCATACAACGGTTTCCCGTGCTTCTCCACATAGTTGAAGAGGACTAGAGTATTACCCTTTAACCTGTTGGTTAGTTCAGCAATAAACTGGTTTCTCTTTCCATGAGTAACAATCCATTCTATTTCATCCTGATATTTTTTTCTCTTCATAAACTCCTTCTCGTCCTTGGTATATTGTAGCACAAGGCAGTTGATATCCAAAGTCGATAGGAGTTTCTTATCCATTAGGTTCTTGGTTGTTGTAACCTGAAACACTCTACCAAAGAGTCCTTCGATTACAAGTTTGTGTGTCTGTGTTCCGTCGAGAGTTCCTGTTGTTCCTATTCGGTAATAGCAGTCATCTAGATTCGACATTAGAGTCGAAAGTGATTTGGCTTTAAACAAATGGCATTCGTCTCCAAAAACACAACCGAATTTTGAAAAATATTCTTTTGGCATTTGATACAAACTTTGCCAAGTTGAGATGATAATTCTCTTGTCTGTTTCTTTTGACTGCCCACTAAACACTTGGTGACAATTTGACATACAATCCCAATCGTCATTAGACGAATAGTCTTTAAAGTCTTCGAGCATCTGTGATACTAGTCCTGTGGTTGGAACAATGATCAACAACTTCTTATCTGGAGGGAGCAGTTCCATATAGTAACGCATCAACGTGTAGATGATCAGCGACTTCCCAGACGCAGTAGGAGACAGCAGGAGACATCTCTTGGTGTTTAGTGCGTGTTGGATAGCATTCACTTGATGTAAGTGTGGTTTAATTGCTTTATTATTTGCTACGATGGACAGGGAGTCGATAAACTCCGTAACGTCGCTCTGAGAGAACTCTGAGGACGGTAGAGAGTCCTTCAGCGTTTCCTCTAACTGGATACTATAATTTCTATCCTTAGCGAACTGAATGACATAATCCAGTAAACCTCGGTAGATAGTCTGCTTGTATAGGTTGAATAATTTGATAGTGCCGTCCCACTGCTTCTTTTTGTAAGCGGGACTGAACTCGTGATTTGGCACCTTGAACGTGAAGAAGTCAGATAACTCTTTTGCTATCCACCTCTCACAATCCAATTTTACATATACGGAATCTAGATGTAGAACAGAAATATCACTCATACACTATATGTATATGAGGAGTTATCCGCCGTTAGAGAATTTAGCCCAGTCGATAGCGGAACGGATATACCACTGGCGATTGTTGATAATCTTCACAACACCTTCTAGGTATTTCATCTTTTCTTCCTGTAGAGAAAGACGATGAGATTGAATGATTAGTTCACGGTCGGACTCAATGAACTGATCAATATCGGCTCGAAGAACATTGAGTGGAAATGGTTCCCAACTTCGTTCTTTGAGTTCATCATCACCCATTTTACCAGTATAATATAGCCACTTATTTTTACGAAGTGTTTTGTATTGAGACTGCATCTTCTTATACAACAACGTCTCATCCGTGAATAGGATAAGATACTTGTTATGAAGTTGGGGTGTTTTGATGGACTCGATATCTAGTTCTGTTCGATCCATCTCTAGGTCTTTACTGACCATCTCACGAATATCATTTAGGTTCATAACTTACTAATTTTCATTCCATTAAATTTAAATTCTGCACCTATAATTATAGGGTCTGGATCGGTGGTTGTCAAATCAAATCCAATTTCATCTAACCTAACTGGAAATAAAGTTTCAAAAGATACTTTAAGATTTGGTCTAAAAGAGTTATTCAATATAATAAGACTACCATCATCATATCGCTCAGTTGGTTTAACTACTTGATTTAATGTTGTAACAGGAACTTCAGAATTAATCCAATTGAACAATTCAATATAATTGGTCATATCCTCATCAACTATAAAACTAACATTCAATGATCCATATATGATTCTTCCGCCTGTTTGCATATTTGGTCTAGCATATATTGATTTAGTTTCAACATATTCAACTTCGACTGAAGGAATATTCGTTTCTTGAATATAGAAGTTTACGTTTGGTATTTTATTTATTGTTAGTTTAAACCCATTATTCTTTAGATAATTCACAGATTTTGGGGCTGTTCTGTCGGCCATAACTATCTCCAATAAAGTATGTATACAAAAAAACACAGCCCCCCGTGAGGGAGGCTGTGAATTTATGCTACCTTAGAACTAGACTCATCACTCGGCCGTGTTCTGTCCGTGGAGGTTAAGAACCTCGAAGACACGATAGTACTGGTTAACACCAGTGGTATCGATCTGGTCATTACTACCGAAGGTTCCAACGTATGGGTTGGCAACCATTCCGTAACGAGTCTTGAACCCGATGCGAGGCTGGAAGGTGTCCTCACCAACCGCACGAACCATCTGTAGTGGAACGTAGGGGCAGTAGAACATACCAGCATCGTAGGGACTAGCACCTCTGTAACCTACGCAGATGAAGTTTCGTGATCCAGCGTATGGATCAATGTAAACCTTCATCTTACCATTGAGAACACCAGCGAAGGTGTTGCCAGTATCGTCAACATTAAGGCTGACGTTAAGGGCTGGTGAGATATTGAGGAAGCCACCCATTGCGAGAGCAGAAGCAACATCTGACGAGCAGATGATGAAGTTACCCTTACCGCGTCGAGTGTCCTTAGCAATCGCATTGGCTTCACGTTCGATCTGGAACATGAGTCCACGGAAGCGTTCAGCACTCCAACGTCCGTCAGCATCACGGTTGACATCATAGATACCACCAGTGAGTCCTGCTCGAACGTGCGATTCGCGGAAGACACCATCAGAAGTGAGTCCCTTGACCGCGCCGGCACTATAGAAGGAAAGATCTGAGTTTCTAGCACCAAGTTTGGCGTTGAAGTAGATCCGACGAATAACTTCTCGGTTGATTTCCGCGAGGATTTCAGTCGAGAGGATATTAGCGAGTTCGCTTTCAGCATCAAGTCCGTGAACGGCCTTGAGGTCTTGAGCGAGTTCAGTGGTGTACTGAGCCTTGAGGGCACGAGTCTTTGCTTCAACAGCAACTCGTTCGATGGTGAATGCCATCTCGCGGAAACCCGTACCAAGTTGACCAAGACCTTCCGCAGTTGAAACATTCATACCACCTGCGTAGGCAGCAGAATCAGCAGCAGTGCCAGAACCGAAGGGATCGGTACTGACATCAGATACTGAAGAGAATGTACTACCAGCAGCACTGGCACGGGTATCTGCTTCACTGAATAGTGCTTCATTAGTACTACGAGCAGCCGTAAACAGATTTTCGTTTGCGTACTGAGCCTTCATTGCGAAGATCAAGCCAGTGGGTGCGCTCATTGGCTGAACACCACAGACATCGTAAGCAATTAGGTTCGGCATAGCACGACGAACGAGCGAGATGAGTACAGGATCAAAACCAGCATAGTTGGCTGATGCTGTACCAGAACCCGCACCACCACCGATGTAACCACCGGCTGCGTTCATTGGGGTTTCTGAAAGATTCTGCTCACGAAGAGCCTTCTCATTGTTCTCAAGAAGGACGGCAGTGACCTTCCTCTTGTATGAATCTTGAATTGGTTCAAGATCTGTATGGTTTAAAATTGGGGTCCACTTCTCTTCAAGTGAATCCATTGGTGTGACTGAATCGAAATCCATTAGACTTCTCCTTTTATGGTTGTGTGATCTACTAACTAATCCTATCAGGAACTTCTACTTATTGCTTTTGCGTAACCTTCCATCAACGAATTGGTTCCTGTTACTTCAGGTGTACCTTCGATTGTATCATCTGCGACATTCTCGCTGATACCTTCTCCGAAATATGATTCTCGGATGATGTCAAGTTTTTCAATATACTCTTCGATGTCGGCGTGTTCTACACCTTCAGCGAGAGTCTTGAACTTTTCTACTTCAGTATCAACAAGTCCTTCAGACATTTCATTGAATACATAAGATTTCTTGAAGTCAAGAAGTTCTTCTGACATATCCATAGTTGCTTGAATTTCATTGTTGAGTCGAGTAACGAGTTCCTCGTTCTCTTCAGCAAGTCCATCAACAAGATCAATCTTGCTTTCAGGGATCTCGATGTAGTGGTTGTCGAATAGAGTCTTAAGACCTTCCATGAAGGACTCAGTAACTTCAGTACGAATACCTTGCTCTACTGTGAGTTCATTCTCAGAGAGCCAGTTCTGGACTGCGTAATCAAGATACTCATCAATCTTGTTGGTGAGTTCCTCAGTTACTTCGGCTACTTCTTGGGTAAGTCTGTCGCTATATAATTCCTCTAGTGAGGAAGTAATAGTTTCAATCTTCTCGTTGATAGCAGCCTCAAAGATAGTGATTGCTTTAATTTTAAAGTCTTCAGTAAGATCTTCTCCATTAAACAACGCATCTAAATCTTCGGTAACACCACCACCAGCCTGGTCTCCACCTGCGGGGACTACTGATGGAATCTTCTTCTCTGCTTTAGCAGCAGATGGTTTACCACTGACTGTCTTCTTGTTCTTCTTAGCATTGTTAGGACCCTCATCGGTGTGAACCTCATCACCTTTGCCGGTGGCGTCCTTATTGTAAGTTTCTGAGTCAAGAACAGGCTTCTCGATTTCATCGATTGTCTCGATCTTTTCAAGAATTGTTCTTGCTGTGTCTACTGGATTCTGGCTCATGTGAAGGGACTCCTTTTTATTCTTTGCTAGCGCCATTATTTATACATTTTTAAGTTTTGACATGAAGTCGGCGTATACTTCAATTAGTTTTTCTTCTCTATTTTGTCTGGTAGTATACACAGACTCAATACTCTCTTTGAAGGACTGCATGTCCTTCTCTTTCAAAATACCGTTATCCCAGATCCATTCCCTACCTTCCATGATACCATTGACAAAGGCATCAGGAGCAGATGGATCTGCGACAATATCAACTGCGGAAAGCATGAAGTCTTTTTGGACTTCATTGATTCCGTTTCTTTCTTTTAGTGATCCCATACCTCTGGATGATACACCGAGTTTGGCACCTTCATCCATAAGGTTCTGCACGATCTTACCCATTGGTGTATCCATAATCTTGGCTTTACCCATTAGGTTATCACCATCTTCTTTCATCTCTTTAATGATATGAGAAACGCGATCAAGATTTACGGTTGGGCCCTGTGGATGGTTCAATTCACCAAATGCTCTATTCTCATTAACATAGGTTTTGATGTATCGCTTGGCCTCATTGAAAAGAATATTTCTCTCATAGATGCGATTGTTACGATTGGGCTTATTAGACTGCATGAAGACACCTTCGATAAAGTAATTCTTCTTGCCATCTTCTGTTGCTTCAGTAACTAAGCGAACGTCTTCTGTATTTGTTTCGGTGATTAGTAACATTTACTATTCCTCTGTTGGAGTTTCTACTTCTTGTTCCTGTGATGAGGGATACTTATCATTAACTGCATCCGCCATTTTCTTATATAGAAGAGACTTGATATTGTTCTCTGCGTTCACATAGTTCTTATCTAGTAAATTATTTATAATTTCAGTCGGTTCCATCTGTATCCTCTCCTTCTAGTTCTACTTCTTCTACTTCTTCAGGATCTTTGATTAGATTTGCTACGATATCGGGAGTCATTACACCCGTAACATCTTGAACCTTTAGATTAAATGTATCACCAAATGTGGCTTTAAACTTTTCCATATTATCATCTAACATATTTTTTAATAGTTCTTCTGCTGGTTTCATTGTGTTTCATCCTCTATAGGTGGGTCGGCTTCCGCCGGCATTTCTTTGGCCATTTCTTTGGCTATATCTTTCATTTCGCCTTCATTCAACTTTAAAATATTCTTTCTAACCCAATCGTCAGAATAGAATCGACCCAACCAAGGTTCCATACCCTGTAATAGTTCGAGTCTTTCCTTCATAATTTCTGTTTCTTTGAGTTCAGTAAAATATGAATCCTTTTGGAAATTAAAGAAGATATCTTGATGAATTTTCAGCCAATCATCTTCCTTCATAATTCCCGTAAGTAAACATTGAGTTCTCAATAGTTGAAGGAATAGATCTGAAAATCTCATACGAAGACGATCAATGAACTTGAAGAAGTTTAGTTCGTCTCTGCTGATCTCCGAAGATCGTCCCATGTTGAATCCGTTCTCGGCATCCATACGAGAGGTAGGAACATGAAGGGCGCGATATACTTTCTTGAGGAAGTAATCAACGTCTTCCATCTCACCAAGATTCTGTCCACCATCTAGGGTGGTGATCTCGGTTCCTCTGCCACCTTCACGTCGTGGCAACCAGTAGTCTTCAAGCATGTTCATATGCTTACGATCATCACGAATCTCACCAGTGCTGGCATCATAGACCAACTTGTTCTGGTATCGATTCATAATATCTTTAAGATACTGCTCTGCTTTTTGTTTGGGTAAGTTACCAACGTCAATATAGAAGATACGACGTTCAGGCGCACGGGAGATTCTGTAGATAACAGTGGCATCTTCCGTCTGTCGAAGCATGTTCAGTGGACGAATTGCCTTTTGAAGATACCCAACAACTCGCTTGGTTCCAGAATCAATAATACCAGAGTGAACATAACAGATAGAATCAGGAGCAATCTTGAGTCCAGTTTGGTTGGTTTGGAAAGAAGATTGTTTATCAAGGTTAGTATAGAGATAAAACTCTTCTACTTTTTTCACAAGTGGAACTATTGTTCCTTTAACATTTTCGTTTTTCTTTTGTATATTGCGAATCTTTTTGATCTTGATTGGATCAATAGCACGCAATTCTAAAATACCTTTATTTTTAGAATCTTTATCTGTGATGATATGGTAGTAAATCTTACTATCAATATACCATCTTCTAAAAATTTCATAGGCTTTATGATTAAACTTTAAAAGACGAAGGATGTTTGTGAATTCACCCTTCATTTTCTTTTTAATACTTTCTGGTAGATCTACTTTATCTAGATCTATATCAACAATAGTTCTGTCTTGTCCATGAACTATTGCCTCGGTTGTTATATCATCTATAGCAAGATCCACTTCTGGATATACTGCCATACCTCTATAACGAGCGATTAAATCATTTTCTGTTTTTAATGAACCATTAAAATCAACATACTGACCAACTACACCACCACCATCTAAGGTGAAGGTTCCATCATATTCATCAGGACCGACAAATGACTCCGACTTGAGGTCAGAGCCACTTGTTGGTTGTGGTGACATTTTTCCATTACGACCAATGGTAAATCCAAATAGATCAATTGGCATTTACATTCTCCTCAATAATAAATAATAAAATCAAAATTCCCAGATCACTGATACTTCCAGTGATCAAATCCAATTGTAACTGTAAACTCAGCAACAGAATCTGCACTATCAAAACTAAGATCAACAGTACCAACTTCAACAGGCCAACAATCTACTAAATTAAATTTAGCCTTATCAACACCAGCAGTTCCCAGAGTTCCGACAGCAGCGCCTTGGTTGTTGCCATCTCCTACTTGTAATGGTTCAACTTGCCAATCAGCATAAGCCAAACCTCTATCGGTGTCGTTTAGTGAAACAAAACCTGCTGACCAATCCATAAACTTCCTATGGATATCCATCTTCTCATCACACAAAACAGTAATGCTCCAGTCAGTGAATGTTCTATCACCGGATCTTTTAATTTCCCTACCTCGATACGGAATAGTTATAGTTCCTAAATTTGAAGAGGGTAATGCAGCGGCTTTTATTAAAAACGAATCCGCGTCATCCATATTGCCAACGGCGCCGAAGCCTCCATTGACCGTGAATAGATTTGGTCTAATACCTTGCCCAAATTTCTTTGTGAACCTTCCTAATGATGCCATGATCATATCTCCTTTATTCTACTATATGTATCATCCTTCTGTGAAGAATGATCCAGAATTATTTGCAACAAAATTAAGTTTAATTAGTTGAATACTCTTAGTTGGTTGTAAGTAAATATCACAAACAAATTCACCCCTGTCTACTACGTTTCCGGGATTGTTACTTTCATCACATACAATTCTGTAGTTTTCTAATCCTCTTCCGTTTTGTACTTCTCGAAGGACTGGTTCTAATTGACCAATAAAGTTCTGTCTAGTAAAGGCATCATTCTGTTCAAAGAGAACAAAGTTAGCAGATGTAGCAAATGACTTCTCAAGAATATTGAAGAGTCGTCTAACCTGAATCCTATCAAAGGCACTTGGTTTAGTCTGGAGAGTTTTGTCTCCCCATAGAACTGTTCCAGAGCCAGGGAAGGCAAAGATATTATTGATTCCCGCACTATACAAACCATCTCTTTGTGCTTTAGATGGATTGAATGCGAGTTTAATTACGTTAGAAATATTACCCCTAGCATAACCAGCAGGAGAGAACCAAGCAGCAAAATCGGTTTCGGTTCTGGCAATAAGTCCTGCAACGTCACCGTTTAGTGGAACCCATCTAGAGACTCCATTATATGAATCTGAAATATATTTCCAGTTACCATCCATTGCAGCGTATGAAGTATCTCTATTTAGTGTATTCTTACGATAGTTTAAAACGGATGTGTAATCGATTTCTGGAAGAGTTGCTTTGTTGATTAACGCGGGGGCCGCGGCACCAAACGATCCACTAGCACCTACTGGTGTAGAAATTAAAGCCATACAATCTTTTCTTAGGTTTGCAAGATCAATTACTTTTTGGTTTAGTTCATTAGATGCATCACCTGCAATGAGAAGACTAACATCAACTTCTTCTGGATCTGCAAAATAAGTTGTCCATGCAGTCTCTACAAGGGCAGAAGTTACTGGTTCTGTACCAAAACTACCACCCACAATAGTGTATGTCAGTGGTGCAGATCCACCTGAGTTTCCTATGTTACCGACTGTATCAAGAGGACGTTTAGCAAAGTTTACTTTAGAGGCAATGAGGTCTCCATTGGCATCAAGGTCAGCAGAGGAAACCGTTACGTCGAGTCCGTTTGTGAAGTCGTTTGCATAATACAAAGAGGTGGGGTATACGTCTAAGGACTGTCCGCCCGAAGAACCAAACAAACTTTCAAACTCACCGACACTGGGGGCAATTGTAATAAAATCAGACTCCGCAAGAACATACTTGTAATATAAGGCATTACCTAGATCATCAACAGCATTAATGATCTGAGACATGCCTTCGTATAGTTCTAGAACCGAACCACTAGGACCATAAACACCTTTTCGGTCAATAACAGCGAGTGAAAGTTCATCACCAGTGGCACCGAATCGTGCAGCGTGAGAAGAAGTTTGAGGTTGTGCTGAAAATACATCAGTGATTTTTTGATCATAAGTTAAACCGGCACTAATGATTTGAATTTCGAGTGCGCCATTTACTTGAGATCCTACATCCTTGGAATTGAAGACGAATAATTCCCCATCACCACCAGAAAGTCCGACACTACCACTAGTAGCGCCAGAGGCTCCGACTCTAACAATGGTTAGGTTATTTCCATACTGAAGAAAGTTAAAACATGTCCACCAGTCATTACCATAACGCTCAACGCTTGGTGTACCAAAGGTTTCTTGAAGTTCCTTAACACTACTGATAAGGGTTCTTGTATTAACTGGTCCCTTGTCGAAACGACCGACAAAGGCAGCAGGTGTTGTCGCAACAAGTGATACAATACCAGAAAAGTCTCTTTCGGTAACGGTAACACTGGGACTTAAAGTAAATGCCATTTTCTATCTCCTTAGATACGCTTCGTATTCTCTTTATTTATACTTTTCCGTATTTAGAAGAACGACCCTGTAGTATCATCTTTATCAGAAAACCAACGATCTTTTCCGTCCCAAACACCATCTTCTTTAGTACCAGTATCAATAAAACCAAAAGGAGACATATCATCTTCCAATTGATCAATCTCGTCCTGATAAATATCAGTTCTAACATCAATGTTCGTTAGGTTCTTAAAGTATTCCTGCCTGGTCAACCATCCAAATAAAACCAAACACATAACCAAGTCATCGTTGTGTCCATCATCTGCCTCATATGACTGCTTTTTGGCCACGAACGTGGTGAGTTCGTTCACGATATCTTGATCTTCTACTATCATCTTGTCTTCTTCTAACAGACTCTTGAGAACAGAACAGCCTAGTTTCTTGACCACCTGTGATGTGCGAACACCAAACTGAACATTTCCTTTGCCAAAGCCACCACTAATAGTCTGTCCCTTTCTACCTTGGTGAGAACACATCAACACATTTTCATACTCAAGATCTGAATACAAAACGTCTGCTACCTGACCACCAATATCATTAATCTCTACAAGGCAGAAAGCATTATTAAACTGCTCTGCTAGTCTCTTAATCACGGTTGGATACACCATTGGAGAAATAAGGTTGTTTCTATACTTCGCTACAACTTTATATGGGGGGTCTGTGATATCTATAACACAGAACGCACTGTAGTCCTTTCCCTGTCCTCTGGAGGTATCCACAGTGATGACATAGGTATGTCCTTCGATTGGATCATCATAGATGGCAAGTCCATCTGAATTTTGAATCTTTGGTTTTATCCAAGCCAAGGAATGAATTTTATGTGATGATATAAGAGTATTTGTAGAACCAATAAAGTCACATTCAAACTCTGACTGGAATTGCTGTTCGCTAGTATTGGCAACCGTTTCTGTTCTCCACTTTTCGTCTCGAAGAGGTCCGCCTGGATATAAAGGAACATCTGACCAATGGACCTCAATAGGAACGTATTCATTCTTGCCTGGCTCTCCAACTGGTTTGATCGCGTGCTTCCAATAATGGTAGAACATATTCAATCCATTTGGTGTCGATACCATAAGCACCTTCGTGTTCTGTCCAGATGTCACGGTGGGATATACCGAACTGAAGAACTCTTCGGCAATATTATTCGGAACGTGAGCAAATTCGTCAAGGAAGATCATGTTAAAAGAACCACCACGAATGGCAGATGATGATGTCGCAGAAGCAAGAACCTTAGATCCATTCTCTAATAGAATCGAACCCTTATTCCATTCTTGAATGCCTTGCTGTAACCATAGGGGTAGATATTCATAAGCAAGTCTTAAACGAGATAGAATTTCACGGGCAGTTGCTTGCTTATTGGCAAGAATACCAACAGTCATTGACTGGTTAAACAAAATATAATGTAAGATATACGCAACAATAGTTGTTGACTTACCACTCTGTCTAGGTAGTTTCGCAATTACGAACCTATTGTTATGGACTTTAGTTATGATATCTTCTTGATAATCATATAATTCAAATGGAATCAAACCTTCATCTAGAGATACAACCTTCACATACTTCTTGATAAAGTAGTTCGGATCTTGGGCGCACTTCATATATTCAGTGACTTGATGTTTGGTGAAGTTCTGCTCACGCCCAGACTCTTTGAGGTTTGGGTTTCCTAGATATCCAGTTTTCTTATCCGTCATCCTTTGGTTCTTCCACTAGTTCATTAATAACCTTCTTGGTGCTTCTACCGGCATTGATCAGATTTTGTAGTTCCGATGTCGATCCAATAAATATTGAGTTATTAGTTGTTTCATTATTTTCAACTTTGGTGACTTCTACATCTTTGACTTTCTTGTGAATGTCAATGAGATCCTTATTCACATCAGCAACAGTCTTGATGAGTTGAGCAACCACTTCATATGCTCGCGGATGCTCACCCTCTTCTGCTACATTCATAATACCCTTGATGGCATCCTTACCATTATCGATAAGATCCATCAGGTTCTTTCTAGTTACAAGATAGTCTTTCTTAAGATCAGGATCTTTTATGTCCTTATGATCTATAGAAATTTCAGTTGGTTTCTTGCGAACTATTTCTTTATTTTTCTTTTCTTCAAAATCCACGCCTAATGCCTTTGCTAGATTTTTATTAGCATCCATAATTTATCCTATCATCCATATGTGGGACCAATGTAGTTCCCGAAGGTATCTATTGCTCCTGTCTGTCCATGCACTCCAAGTTCATAATTATACTTGTATGTGTCGTATGTTTGTCCTGCTGTATAACCAGATACACCACCACATACTCCTGTTTGCACAAACTCCATTGCGCCTGACTTACCATTTATATAATCCCAAGCACGAATATTTGTATCGCTAATAATCTTGGAACTTTTCTCTGGTCCATAGACATAAGTCTTAGCAGTAAAGTCAAATGTGAGTAGAATATTTCTTCTAGTCTCAAAATCCCCGTCATAATCTTCTGCTAAAGTAACATCATTTAATATGATTGGAACATCTACCTTCTTATATAAATCTGTAAAATTGATTGTAATATTAAAGTCTGGTGAGAATAAAGGAAGAATCTGTTCCATAATCTGGAAACCATCATCCATATTTCTAACCATAGCATAGAGAGAGAATGTAACATTATAAGGAACTTCTGAATATGAATATGTTGTAGTTCCATCTGAGTCAGGAGTCTTCCAAGTTTGATTTAATCTATTTTTTGCCCTACCAGAATCGTATGAAATGGCAGTAATTTCAAATGACATTCTAGGTAAAGTAATTTGTGGTTTAGTTTGATCTTCATTTATCGAACTAAGATTATCTAACCTCATTAAAAACTTTTCAGATGGTCCGTATGCCAACGGAACCCTAATCCGATCTACCTGTGCGTTTGAACTATTGAGTCTCTCTATAGTGATGTTATCAAAAAGAGAACCAAACCCTATTACTAATTTTCTTACTGCGGCATTGTAGTATGTACTAAACATCAATATCGTCCTTCACTGAATGGATCTGTTTCTGAGAAGTCAAGGACTCCTTGCTGCTCAACACCGAATGTATTTGCATCACCTGATGGTGTATTTAATATTATATTCTCTGGAATGACCAAGTTAGTTGCTGTTATTCCTGACAAGATATATTCAGTACCAGATTGTGATCCCTTAACAGTTGCTGTAGATCCTGCTTCAAACGGAACAGTAGATATACTTGATACAGTAAGTTTACTGGTTGTACTAACCCAATCAATTACAGTACCAGTTGATGTCGCAATACCCAATGTAGCACCAGCACCACTAACACCTGCAACTTGATATACAGTTTCTCCTCGATAGAAACCAGGTCCAGATGTAACTGCAACTCCTGTAGTAAATTCTTGAGCATATAGTTTCTGTAATTGTGTAACTGAATCAGGTCCACAAACACCAGTTTGAATATTCTCTAGTGAGTAAGTGAATAGTTCTGCTTGAATTAGATACGTTTGATTCTTTCCTAATTGATAGAAAGGATTTTCGTGTTCAACAAAGTTTATTTCAAACAGATATTTTCCCATTGGGAAGTATATCAAATCTCCTTCTCTGGGACGATTAACATTCGCCTCAAGATTTCCAACTTCATCCATAAATCTTCTTCGTGAAACAACCAAACTAACCTTGTCTTTAATTTCTAAACCATACTTGGCAAGAATATCACCCTCACCCTCAAAGCCATCGTAACTTTGAAGATACATTTCTATCTCATATGTCTTAGTAAACTTACTTAATATATCTTCACCAAAGAGAAGGTCTTTCTTGACGTATTCTCTAGGGAGATATAGAACATCCATACCCATCGTTTTGATTGCTTCGATGGTCAAATCTTCCATTAGGTTTTGTTCTGGAGCAGAACTCTTAAAATTGAAATATGGATTTGTTGCCATGTATTACCCTGTCATGAAATCTACTGGGAGTTCGTATTGTCCTAATATCTCTTCTTCGAGTTTTTCTACCTCTTGTTCGGCTTGTTGATAAATCTCTCCACCCTTTAGACTAACTCCGCCAGGTAATTGAATACCATCATACTTGAGCATGTTCATACCCCATTGCTTCTTGAGTAGGGCTGTGAAATATTTCTTCACCATTCGATCATCGAAAATCTTAGTGTATATGATAGGATCTAAAGCAGCGTATGCTTCAACACACAGATATTCACCAACGGTTGTTGCTTCTGACCAATCCATATCGATATGAATCTTATCTGTTACTTTACTAAAGCGAATTGATTTGTCTGGACTAAAGAAATCTTGGATGAGACTATTATATCTACGGAAGGAATCATAAGCAGCAAGGGGTTCTGCTCCTCCTCCACCTGCTAATCCTCGGTTAACACCAAACATATCATTCAATGCCCATTGGTATCTAACATTAAACATGTTAACAGTTCCTGATTCAAATCTAAGAACTCTCACCACACTAACAATGTCCTTACCACTAGGACCATTTCCTGTAGGACCATCTACTGGACCTATGTCTGTGGTTGTAATATAACCATTGGTTACATCAGTTGCGGTAATTTGATGCTTAAAATAACATCTTTCGACGCCATCAAAATGTCTTTCTGTGAAAAAGTCTAATGCTTCGTCTAGTCGATCTTCGGCCTGCTGATAATCTACATTGATTTCAACGACAGGCGCGCCAAGTTTACGCATAGCATAATCAATAAGTTGCTCTCTGGAAGACACGCTTGCCATGTTAAAATCTCCTATGTTCTTAAGTATGTATAAGAACATAGGAGATATAGAATGTATGTATCGCTTTATTTACTAGGAGGAGGAGGTGATCCGTTGATGGTTACTGAAACCTTTTCTACATCTTCCATTTCCATTTGCTCGATATAATATCTTCTAGTGATAGGTGCTTTTGACTCGCCAATAGAAGATGTTTCGTAGTTAGTAAAACCAGGCATATTGAGAGGACAAGATAACTTAGGATGATCTAATTTACTATAATGATCTTCATTAGATACTAACCATGTTGCCTTTCTATCGCCACACCCACACCCACCACAGTAATTCTTTGTTGGATCTATTTTACTTTTCTTTAAATATTCGCATGGAGGAAGTTCACCTTGTCCATGACAAGAAAGAACTCTAAGTTGCTTCGTTTTTTTGTCTATTCTATTATTAGAAAGACCCCGTGATGCCATTGCAGCAGCGTAAGAACCGACCATACCGATTCTGTCTTTTAGAGTTTTCTTTCCTAGATCCTTTGCAGGTGCAAATTTTACATCTTTTTTTTGATTTGATTTTTCTATTCTCGAATTGATATCTTTTTGAGACATAAATCCTCCATTAAGTAATTATTGATAACCGTGAACTAATAACAAGACCCTGAAGGGCATCTATAATGATTTGTCGCGTGGCCTCGGCCTCTTCATATGATTGTACATCCTTATTTATATTTGTCAATCTTATTTCTATTCTTTCATCATGAGTTATGTCAGTGAGTTCAGCATTTCCAAATAGGTATAATAGAAATTCCTTTATTGTATTAGTAGTACCATTATCATCTTCGTATGGTGAGACAATAGCATTACTAAAATCTATAGACAAAGAAGAAATTGAACCATCATAACTACCAATTGGCGTAGATAAGGGTGGGAAAGTGGTTCTATCAAATTCTATTAGACTTGTTATTGCTGTTGTCTTTGCTAATTTTATAATGAAGTTTGCAGTATTAACACCATCATCTGGAATTGTATTCTTCTTAAATGTAAAGTATCGAATTGTATTTGGACTAGGAATAACAGCATCACTGAGATCCGTTGGCCAATCAGCCTCAATTATTATTCTGTTAGTCGAATCTGGAAGTCTCCAGTTACGCAATGTTGCAGAACTAGTTACAGTTGAATCTAAAGCAATTGTTTCTATCGATGGTGTTCTTTCGATAACTAGTGTTTGTAAAGAATTTCCTGTTAGATCAATATACTCAAGATAAGGCATATTAGAAAATTCCATATCAGCAATACTACATCTCAAAGCAGAAAAGTGTACTAGTTGAGGACATATTGCCCCAATATCAGGATTGACAGTATTACCCAACCCGGTAAATGCATCATTGTAGTTTGCATTTATTTTAGTAAAATACTTCTTAATACCAGTACCCAAATCTAATGTCGATAACTTTTTGTTATATGAAACATCTAGATTTGTCATGTAATCATTTCCACTTAGATCTAGAGTTGTAATATTATTATTATTTAAATTAAGTTCTTCTATTGCTTCACATTTTGTTAAGTCCAACCCCTCAAGATTACTAGTTCTTAAATCTAGAACTCTAAGGAGAGGGAATGACTTACTCTCAAAATCACTTTGTAGTGTTGTCCAGTTATTTCCTTGGACAGCAAAAATACGCAGTTCCTCCATACCAGCAAGATTAACAAAGGTAATTTTTCTATCTCTAGGGATAGGTCCATCGTCCCATCCAAACCTTGGATGATTTAGAATTAAAGTATAGATAGACTTTGCTGGCTGATTCGTTTGTAATGTTTTTCCATATATTCTGCTCAAAGTTTCTTTTGTTTTTGGTATAAGAATAGGAGCCTTGTCGTCTACTCTAAAGTAACAAGTTTGCTCATTTTGAATTAGCATCTCATCAAGGAAAGATCCAGTACCACCATCTATTCCTGTAGTAATGAAATTTCTAAAAACTGCACTAGTACCTTCAATATTATATCTTGCTGCATCTACACTCTGTGAATTTATAAATTTACTACCATTAATTGTGACATTATCCCTATAGTTAACTAATATGTCAGTAGCAAAATTATTACTCTCTCTCCAATATGGAACAGCGTTTACAGTCGGATCACCACAGGTTGATCCAGACCACAAGTTGGTTCCCTGTTCAGATGAATTAGCAAAAATTTCTGTAATAGTGTCATCGTTTGGATTCGGATTATCACTAACCTTACAACTACATTTCGCAGGAGAGATTTGGGCCGCGTTCCGGTCGTCGAGATATGCAACCATCGAACAATCTCTTCCTACACAAGTCGTTCCAGGTCCGTGGAAGTATCCCCTTGGCACCAAATTCTCACACTCACTATATGTTTTACCATCTAAACAACTAGATGATGATTGGCAACAAGAACCAGTTTCTACTGGAATAGGAAGATCCTGATCATGCTCTTCACATGTGTCACAGGTATTAATCCAAGTTCCATGCATCGACAGACAATCGGTTCTATTATAACCAGACATACAAGCAGATTGATTGCTTGTTTTATAATTATAGTCTGTAGGAACACCGAAAGATCCATCTGAATCTGTATTCATATAAGAACCTGTTTGTATTGGATCTAATATACACAATCCAACAGTATAATCTGTTATGGGAAGTTGACTTTCATCTACACAATCGGAACATCTTTTACCGGCTTCCCATATACTTGTGAGATTATCTTCGCCGAGATTAGATTCGTCCCATCCTACATTAGTACCATCTTCAATCATTATGAGATAACGATCCAGTATTACTTGAACTTGTTGTGCGCATTGATACTCTGTCAAATAGTCGGCGCATTTAGTATTTAAATCTGGATTAGTTGATGGATTTGTAACTTTGTCTATTATATAACATCTTCCTGCTAAGTATTTTTCTTGCTGATCAACACCTGTTGGTAAGTATTCAGCAAAATACAATCCACTGGCTGGTGCAGATCTTATATCATCACAGTAAATACCCGCTGTCCAACTACCACTTATTCCTGCACATTGTTCGTATGTTTTTGATTCACACTTCCATATATTAAGATTACCATCATGCCATTGACAACCGCCCCACATTATTGCTTTATCGATATCACCATCTGTTGCACTAACGATACCACCCATGTCTTCACAACTCTGTGCGGTTTCATGTAGTTCAACAATAACGGCTTCTCTGCCATAGGTTGGTCCTATTGTATTATTCCATAAACCACCGTCCATGTTATAATATTTTCTTGGTGTAGGTTTAGAACATACAATTTGAAAGCCCTCTACACTAGAAACTGGATCTTGTGAATTTATATTATTAACAGATCCAATTAATGCATCATTGGAGCAACTATAATTTGTAGAATCAGTTCCAACTCCTTTCCAAGATCCATAGTTTCTTTCGCAATCATACTTGGTTAAATTTCCTATAGAACTTCCTGATTTACAGCAAGCACCTAATAATACTTGATTACTTTCCTCCATAGAACTGCATGGATTTGAATTGCAGTTCATAGCAAGGTCTGTATTTACACCATCATGTAATATTCCACCTAACGAAGAACAGTAAGATGGGTTACATGTATCAAAACATCCATCATCAATACAACAACCATACGATGCAGTAAGTATTGATGATAATTTTTGATTTACTACCTGAGTGCAAACTTTACCGCCGAAGAATTCAGCATCAAAGTTATCTTGAGTTATACATTTTTCTTCTAAAACATTATCAGTACATGTTGAACAAGTTTTACATGCACCATGTTGATCTGATTGCAGTGGCGATAAACCCTGACCACCTGGCGTACCAGATGTTGGGCATGGGTTGTCATCACAATTAGAATCCTTACCTCTAAATATACCAAGATCACGTTTACAATCAATATATTTTACATTACCAAAACAATCATAAGATGATGTGGTTTCGTTATACACACAACAAGCCCCAATATCACTGGGGTTTGGTTGAATTGATTTTGTTCTTGTTCTAAACTCAATAGGCATAAATAGTCACCTTCTCTTATATCCAAATATTCTAAGTGAATTCCTAACAGTAACTGTTGGAGTCATAGTATTTATGGTTCTAAAATTAGGACTAGATTTGCCAATATTGCTTCTTGCAAAGCCTGCGGTCTCGAATGGACTATCGAATATAAAACCAGGCTGGCCACCATCGTACCCTGGCCCATTATCTTGAATACCCTCGCCCCATAGTTCTTTTTTCATAGAGTCACATATCGACATACTACCCAAAGCGGCACGTCCATCTTTCTGATCACCCGCTATCCCACCACAACTACTACCTGTCAAAGCATCTTGTGTACCTATGTTTACAAAGTTATTCATATCATAAACAAACTTACATTGACTGAATATTCTGTTCTCGCATTTCTCGCACGAACAAGCCGCACCAAATGGAACCTGTGGTGCGGGCCCACATGCACATTGTTTGCATGACGACACATTGGACTGCTCATACAGTTGCTCAAACTCCGTCTGCTGGCCGAGGATGGTTCCATTCCTAGGTCCGGTACAACACTCGTCACTGTACCAGTCTCGATGGCAGTCCTTAACCCCATCACCGGTGGTGTCGATAAACCACGGACATTTACCACAGGCATCCATTAGATCTGAAACTTCGTCGCAATACGGATTTGGGCCACCGGTTTCACATGGATTATTCGTGACGGGACAATCCCCGTAATCAAGTCCAGAGCAATCAGCATCGCCGCCGGCTTCAAAAATCGACGGGAAGTCCCGATCGAACACATATTTGTCGGTTAGTGTACATGGCTTAGTAGTACAACCGCCTGGACTCTTGCAACAATCACGCCAACCGAATGGAAGAGGACCGCCGCTCCCACCGGGGTAATATGGTTTACCTGTATCTCTACCCTTGGGATCCGTTGCGCCTGGCTCGGGATCATATACACCATTTCTACTATAGCCATCCGGTAGAGGTTGACTTGGGCCCGCTTGGCCATTGATCGGTTGGTTTATTCCCGGGAATTCTCCATTAAACGAACAATTAGTACAAGTTGAGAATTCTGTACTAATTTCACAGCCATCGCAGTTTAGCCTATTCGGGCCATCGGCGTCGCCATCCGGGAGGTCTGGACATTGGACTTTGAACATTATACAACAACACGCACCAATATGCTTTGAAAGTTCACATTTTTGCACGGAGCAGAGTGATCCCGGATAATAGGAGCCGGCACACTTTCGTGCATTCCTCACCGCACCACCTAAACCACCCGGTATATCCCAAGCGAATAAATGCCTACATCCAAGATGATCACAACATGCTCCTTTGTCACCACCACGCACGCCGCCTGGACCAGGAGGGCCGCCGCCTCCTGGCCGCGTCTTACCGCCTGGGATCCCCGTCCATCGACCAGGATCTGAGACATCTCGGTTATCACAGCCGCCGTTATCTAGACATTGTTCCGAATTCGGATCCCTTTCGCAGTCACATTCTCCATCACAACCGGGTTGTCCTCCATCACAACAGGCATCGTTCTCTGGACAACAATCATCACCGGGTGAACAACATTCAGGAAGGCTCGAATCTGTGCAACAAAGACTCGCCTTCTCTGGACAGTTACAACATCCTGGTCCTACACATTGACAGTTACATGGACCAGCGATTGAACAATTAACACTAGCACATACAGACTCAACACCCATAAAGACCCCGCCGTATGCGGAGCATTCTTGTGGGGTTATATTTTCCAAACAGTTTTCGTCACAAAGACAACACGCACCAAAAATTTGAGGATCCAAACAACAATCATCACATTCTCCATCAGAGATCCAACGATGATTTTCTCCTGCATATGCCTCACATTGTGACTCTCTCATTATTCCATAACAAGTTCCTGTAACTTTATCACAACAAGATCCCAATACTGGTGGTAGACATGCATCATATTCACATCCATTTTGCCAAGTCTCGTTTCGTGCTTCGCATGGATTTGGTCTATCAGCAGTTGTTGGTATAAACACACCATTGATTAAATCACATTGAAGTAATGTTCTATCGGGAAGGCAAGCAGGTGTTCCTAAAGTGGTTGTAGTTTCGTCATACTGTGTACAATTGTCACATGTACCAAATACACCTCTCCATATCGCATCTTCGCCATATGACTCACATTCTGCTTGAGTCGTTTCTTCTATACATCCAACAGGACAAGGCGCACAACAAGGCCCTAAGTCTACATCGCCTCTACACTCTGCACAATTTTGCGGACCACCATCGCCCTGCCCTACATAACTTCCTAATCCATAACCAAAGTTCAAAGCATCACATCTAATGCAGTTGTTTGGGAATGAAAAACAACCATTACCATTTTCTAATGGTACACAACATTTCGTTATTACTTGATCACATAACTCATCGTTTTCACAAAAACCATACGAGGAGGTCTCACCTGTACAACATAAGGAGCATTCACCTAATGTACATAGATAAGACGAATAAGCATTTGGATCTGAGGGTTCTCCTAATTCTCCCGCACATAATTCACTTTGTGTTTGAGGAGGACAGTAAATTATAGTTCCTGCATCATATGTACCCGTACAACACGCTCCAGTGATTCCTGCACCACAAACCTCTTCTGTTCTTAGGTAACAAGATATACCCTCTTCAAATGCCCCATTAATTGTATCACAGTAAGACTGACTTACATAATCAATACATCCAAGATTACTACAACAAGATCCTAAATCATCAGAACTAAAGATATTAACATCCCACCCATATCCTGTTAAGGTAGCAAACCAAGTTTTTCCATTATCAACAGTCAATAAGTTTACGATGTCAACACCATTTGTAAACGTAGGTGTACCTGCAAATTTAACATTAGATGGGAATACAATATTGTATGGTCCACCATTTATTAATAGAGTTACGTTTTTCGTTTCAGCATAATCAATACCATCATCCGAGTCTAAAGATAAACCTGCTCTCTGTTCATAACCCCAAGTTATTCCTGTTATTTCAACTGGTGCATTTAATAGGATGTTATCGTGGTTTGTTATATCTAATTCAAATCTACCAGTAAGACCATCAGGGTTTGATTCACTAGTTTCATCTGAACGAACAAAACAACAGTCTGTACCATTTGATGCACATGGATCACCACACCCAATCTGAAAACCTAACTCACTGCTGGTTCCTAGATTAGAACATCCTGGCATAACAACTAAACGAATTTTACCGTACCAAGGATCATTTTCGTTTTGTGATTCAAACATAGTATCATCTAATCGAATACAATATGAATATGCACTTGATGTAGGACTACTAGGATTTAAAGGATTAGGATTATCAGTATCAAAAACTACTTCGCAAAAAGGTTGTCCTCTAAATATGTTAGTCGATAACTCAGTATCGTTACTACAGTTCGTATCAAAAATAACTGCATCTGGAGTAGGGCAATCATAGTCTATTCCTGATGAATTCCATAATTGTGGATGAATACCAGCAACATAATCTTCCTCCGTATTTTCATATGGTGTATTAAAATCAGTGATGCCTCGTCTGTAGTCATTATTACCATAACCACTTGAACTATCATCGGAAGATACACCCGCGAATAAAATTTTACCAGAAGAGGGATCTGCAAAGTTAACTTCAGATGCTCCATACAGAGGTAGTTTTAAAATATCTGTATCGGTTTCGTTATCAACCTTTGTTCTTAGAACAACAATCCTATCCCTTGATGTTAAGAAAGAACTAGTTATACAAAGATAACCAAATGCCCCTGTGGAATTATTTAATCTATTGCTTACTATGTTACTTACGTCTAAAATATATTCCTGAAATTCATCACCACTAGAAAGGTATGTTCTATCGCAATAATCTAAATTATACTCATTTCCCATAGTTCCTATTGCATTACGGAACTTAACCGTTATAGAATCACCAGTTCCTGTATTATCAGCAGAAGGTCCATAGAAAGAACCACTTGCTCCTTGGGCTTTCCATTGAGGATATAGATGAAGAAACTCACCAGTAGATCCCAATTCAACATATGCAGATGATATACCAGGCGAACCAGATATTGTAATTGCATCAGACCCAACTACTAATGATAAATCATCAGTGGCAGTCAATCCTCTAAACTGAAAAGTTACACCGGGACCAGTTGTTGTTCTTGCTTTGAATAATTCTCCCGAACTACCGAGATTAATAGCATCAGCAGTTCCGGTTCCGTATCCACTAGGGCCCGTTAAACCATCAATGTAAATAACACTTTCATCAGAAAAAGTCAGTCTGGCCTTTGTGTTGCCTTCTGCATCCAATACAGACCATTTATATTCTGTTAAACGAGGAGCCTCTGGTCCTGTACCACCAGTAGGACCAGTGTTACCAGTAGAACCTGCTACTCCAACTGCCTTTATACCTTCTGGTCCAGAAGGCCCTGTTATAGATTGAAATGTGCTATATGCCATATGATCCTCTAATTATGTATGCTATTTTTATCAACACTCAATACAACTATTGCCTCGACAAAATGCTTTGTTCTGACAGTTGGTTATGATCAAACCATAATGAGTATTATTATTATAATTTATATTTGCATTTGTAGTCATAATATTATTTACTCTAGTTGTTCTATCTCCATTTTCAGCAGATATGTCATCTCTACAATTTCCATCTACACATAAACCAATATTACCATTAGTGTTTCCTACTAATGATTTGTTTCCTTGGGGAATAGATGGATCATTAATTCCAAAAACCAAACTAGTATATCTTTGAGGAGTATATTGTGATGCCTTATCTGTTTGTCCTGCGATACAAGTACCATTGCTTCCACAAAGAACTGGCATAAATTCAAAGTAAAGTCCGACTGGAACATCAGCAGAAATTCCGCTTTGAATAAGACTAGTCACTTTTGCTTGCTCAGAAAAGTCAACAAAGAACATCTTTCTAAATTCTGGAGTACCATTAATTGTATTACAATTTGGTGAACTATTAGAACCTGTTCTAAGATTTTCTATCCACAATCTACATGTTTGTGATGAACTACTGAAGTTAGTTTTATCATCTATGGAATATGTTCCAATTGAAGTAGGTGTAGTTATATCGTTCCATGCAACATCAGATCCACAGAATGGGTTATTACTATCGCACTCGTTATAATAAACACTATTCATATAAGATTTATATAGACTTGCACAATCTTTACTCCAACTGCCATCAGGATTACAACAATTAAGTTTGGTTGAATCTACACTAGTAACATAGGCACAGAATGAATTTAAACAAGGCTCACAACTAAAGACAGTAGGTTTACTGACAGTTCCTTGAATCCAACCACCCACTCTACCATCATACATTTTTATTAGAGTATTACATTCAGAACTACTATCACCACATGGATATCTCCACTGACTATCAATAGGCCAACCAATAGTATCACAGGTTGTATCATTATTTGAATTTAGAATTGTAATTTGATCTCTACTTAATTCTCTACCACAAAATGCATTTGCATTAGAAGTATGACAATCATCTGCTGTTTTATCAAAGTTTGGTGCAGTTTCAACACAGACATTTGCATCATCACATGTATAGTTTAATCCATAGATATTATCTCTATTACAATACGCTTTAAGAGAACCTGCTGCTATAACTGTTGGGGATAATATATTTCTATCCGTGTTACATTCTGTTGCCTTATCATGTCCTAGACAATAACCTTGTGTTAGATCTCCACCAGAAACAACATGAATTGGATCAATATTGAAATTTGTAGAACTTATCTTATAATTACGAGGATCATATGTTGTTGGGTTTGATGGATTTCCATCGGCATTTAATGTTCCCGCATAGTAATACATCTGTGGAGGAAGTCCTAATGCACAATCAGTTTCGGTTATGGCGTGAGATGGATTTTGTCCTGCCCTAACACAGTTATTTGTTCTGGTATCTATTAAGGAAACTGTACATGGACTGTTTGTAGCACAGTTGGCCGTAAGGTCATCACCAAAATAATTTCCGTTAGGCACAGATATACAATCATATTCATTATTTATTGAACAGTCTGTACCAACGCAACAGAATCCAGTTTCTTGTTGGTCGGAGCAAGTATAAACTGGAAGATTGTAAATATTTGCTAAAGTGTGATTACTTAATATAGGAGAACAACCAGCGATAAATTCTCCAGCAAAAGTTCTTCCATTAACAGAATCATAGTCTCCTATTGTATTTAAGTTTGTTTCACCATCCACCATAATTTCTCTTTGAACAATTACTGCTTTTTTGCCTGTGTTGTTTACACCTACATTAGACATCTGCATATCAATAGCATAACCATTTTGATCTATAGTCCAGAATTGTCTATTAACTTTTCTAGTAGATGTCCAGTATCTAGAAGCAGGATTTGAATTACCCAATAATATATTTTCATTAGTCTTATCTTGTAAAACAATAAAGGACATTTCATTTATACTGGGAATATAGAAGTTTAGTTCCTCAGCCTGTCCACCTATATTTAAACTATGAGCATATGGAATTGCTGATAGATTTGGATCACCGGCAAACTCATAACCTTCATAATATGTGTTATGTAATCCATCCGATACTCTATCACAACCAGTTGGTCCCGATACAGTAGGAGTAAGAACAGACTCATCTAGTAATCTTAAATCAGCAGCAGTATCAGTTGGACCTGCCTTTATTTCTTTAATCCATAGTTTCCATCGCATATATCCTGCGGTTTCTGTCCCACAGTTACAGTTTAACACTGTTCCACACATAGCACAATCAGCAGAGGAAACCCATTCACAATCTGTATCAGTACAAAGTGATTCTGGAATTAGATCATTACAATTTCCACTGCTACAACAACAAGCACCAAGAGGAACTGCTTGTCCAGCACAACAATCTACAGTAGCACAAAGAGTTCCTATACCCATATGAATGCCGTTTATACTTGCACATTCTGATGTCGTTTTTTCCCCTACGCATTCTGTGGAAAGACAACAAGCACCTCTTGAGAATTCGTCGCATGGATCTGCATTTGAATTATTCTCTGCATAATCTTCACAACTTGTACCTTCCAGAAAAAGTCCACTTAAACTATCACAAACTGCTTCAGTAGTAGTTAAACTTCCTTCTACACCTAAACAACAACAGCCTATCTCATCACATGGACCTGGACATACAAAATCAGAACAATCAAGATTAGCAAAAAATCTTCCATAGATTGCATCGCATTTATTTTCTGAAAATTGGAAGCATGTATTATTAACACAACATGAACCAAATACTGTAGAACATGGCTCTGCATCACAAGTTAATAACTCATTAAATGATCCAGTACAATTAGTGTTTAAAACATAATCAGAACAAGAGGTTATACCATTTGACTCCACCGGTGGAGTACAACAAGCACCTATTGATAGACTATTAGTTTCTATTGTTGTGTTATAATCCTTGCCCGCAATAAAACAATGGAAGTCATCTCCATTATTTAATGATATACAGTTTACTATATCAGTTCCGCTTATAGTGAATGTTGGTCCTGCGGGACTGAATAAAAACTTATTATTATCGAATGGGTTTTGGTTGTTAGCAAGTCCTGCATTCTTCAATATGAATGTAGCATTCACAGATTCACCGAAAGTAACTCCAGTTGTTTCGAGATCTGGGAAGTTATTTGTATTTGTTGTTGCATCAACTATATTAAATTTATTAGCACCTACTATGTAATGGTTGTTTGCTTCATTTAAATCTACTGTAACCTGACCCTCGGCGGCGGGATCGTGTCTCTTTACTAGTTCCTTAAAATCACCAAGAACTGCCTGTAAAGAATTATCTTCGGCACTAGATCCTTCGACATAGAATGTATCAGTTGAACCTTTTATGTAGGTTGTTCCTGCAAAATAAAGTAACTCTCCCGTTTTACCTACTACTTGTGATAGAATACCAGATCCAACAGGAGCAGTGATTGTTAGATCATTTGTACTTTCTGTAATTGTAATATCACCACTAGATCTGAAGGTTCTAAAGTATGCAGTTACACCGGAAGATTCTTTAAAAATCCCAGCACCTTTTCCTAAATTTATTATGTTGTGATTAGGCGTTCCAGTCACAGATCCTGTGTTACCCGCTATAGGACCAATGGATGCTGTTGTACCATCTGCATTTATTAAAACTGCGGTATTACAATCAATTATATCTGTAGAAGAGCCAGTGACGGCGCTACCTGTTGGTCCTGTAGCCCCAATAGGCCCTGTACCCCCAGTAGAACCACTTGCTCCTGTACTACCATCTGGTGCGGCAGGGCCCCGTGGTCCTGATGGACCCATGATTGTAGAAATGGAAGAGTTACTCATATGTTATTCCCACAGTATATAGACCTAATATGTAGGAAAGAATATATCTATATCAGGTTGTGACTTCAAGGCCATTCCATACCAAACGATTCCATTTTCATTTTTAGTTCCATTAGAAAAGAATTGATATATGTCTTTTGCTTCTGTTAGTACAGGTCTTTCTCCATATGGGAAAATCCAATTAGCAGGAAACACATTTCCATCGGAAGTAAATCCATCATCTCTGGGTTCGCTGCTTCCACCATTAACAACAAGTGTGAATGCAGATACTCTTCTGTTAGAACCACCACCAAAATATTTATTGAATATATCTGCTGTTCCTGTTATATCATTTATCTTGACGAAGGGACCTGATAATCCAGAGATAAATTCGCCGGAGACTTGTGAAGTATATAATTGATCAACATCAATATACCAAACATTACCCCAAGGACCAGTTGAACCATATGGATCTTCTTGGTTATATGTTATACCAAGTCTCATAGAAGGATTAACATTAAACTCAACAAGTCTAGTTGCTTCTGTTATACTCCCACCACTAACCTCATTCATTGTAAATCTATGACCTACTTCTTTATAGTTTTTAGAAATTGCACTAACGCTATTAAATTCTGTGTTATATGAAAAACCAGTAGCACCACGAACTAATGGTAAAGCATCGGCGCTGTTACCAGCCGATCCTCCCATATATGCAATTTGATTCAATCCACCAGTAACACCCGTAATCACTCCGAAGTTTTTATATGTAACGAATATTTCATTACCGTCTTCTGTAACTACAATTCCACCTGTTCCTGTAATAGATTTAAATTGTATTGTTCCTTGATAACAACCACCTATTGTTCCATTTACAACAGCCTCTTCTGTTCCTAAAGTTTCTGTGAATAATTCAAATACTGTTTCTCCACTTGGACCTAGAGAACCATTAGTACCGATTACTCCAGATCCATCTATAACCACACCATTACTATATGTGGTACGGATATCTAAATCACCATCTTGATTAAAATCACTGATTTCAATTTTGGTAATAGGAGAACCAATAGGACCAATGTTACCAATAGAACCACTAGGTCCGTATGGTCCTGTTAAACCATTAGCCCCAGTTCCACCTGTATTTCCAGTTGGACCTTGCGCCCCAAAGTTATATCCTATTACGCTGTTTGACATTTATCGCCTCAAGTTACGATTTTAAGAACACCACCATCGTTATACACAGACCCAACTGCCAGTCCACTGTCACTAGTAGGTAGTTCAGTCAGGCTAAGAGTTTTTAGACTCAACTGATTTAATAAAGCCGTATAACTAGAATCACCAATCCTAATAATCCAATTCAATGTAACATATGGAGGCATATTACTGATAGCGGTAAAGGTTGAGTCTGAGATTCCTCTATTGACACCAGTCTCTGTTTCTTGTTCGCTATTCAAATCGATCTTTGTGTAACCACCAGTTTCATTCAACCCACTTAAAGTTGTAGAATCTCCAGTCGCTCCAAATATAAATTTGTTTCTTAGGTCTGGAGTTAATGTCGAATCTCTAGTTACTGCGGTAGGCACCAACGCCGTGCCGACCTCGATGCCGTCTCTAGTGAGATAAAAGATAACTGTATTAGTAGTGTCATTTGCAATATAACCGTTTATGGCGACAGTAGTATTTTGTTTTTGTGCGGAAGTTTCATTATCACCACGGACTGAATCTTCTAGATCAGTCGCATCTTCTAATACTTCATATTCTACTACTACGTCTTTAGTACCAGCACCACTGATTATTTTGGCCCAATAATTAGTACCTTGCTTAACATAGGTGGCGGCACCTCGGGTGGACACATCAAAGGTAAGAGTATCTCTAAAGCCATATCTTCCATCCATCGTGGTATTGTAATCTGGATAAGTCGTAGAACTAATTGCCTGTCCATTACATAAGGCCCAACCTGCTGGTATTTTAGATTCGGCTCCGGCAAAAGCATGAACTGAACCTACGGGATTGACACCACTCATATAAACCGCAGTATCACCACCAAGATAATTACCAACATAGTTTTTTACTAATGCTTTATCTTGTGTTATTCCACTACCATCCAACAGAGTTGGTGTACGAACTAAGATTGCTTTCAGCACAGTTCCTGCATCATTGGGTGGAACACTATCCAACGCACCAGCAGTAGCAGAACTTAAGAAGAAAACTTCTGCTGCTGTTGCTCCATATACCACACCATTACCACTGAATGCTGAAGTATTAATATCACCCTCAACAACATAGTTGAATACATTTACATCTCCTGCCGAACTAACAACACCACATACTTCTGCGTTTGCTGGACTATCGGCTTGTGATAATGTATAACCATTAGAGCCTACATCAAATCGAATAACATTACCCACAGTAAACCCGTGGTTAGTTTGAACAACATTACTAATTTCTAAGTTAGATCCAACTTGCGTAATAGTTCCCGCAATAGGAGTTCCTGAAATATTTGAACTTGAGGTATTACAATCTGTCATTATTCAGTGACTCCTGTATTGAATTCTGCGTCTGCTGCAAAGTGGAATGATACTCTATCTAGGGGAACGTATCCGTTAGGAGCGAATACATTAAATCCGTTTGTTGAATTTGAAGATGCTGACACAGAGGCAGAATTAAGTCCTACTCTAGTAGCATTATTAAATCCCTTCGATCCTGATGTCTTATTCATATCGATACCGGCACTTATATTAAATCCCATTGAAGCAATTCCAGAAGGAGACCAAACACTAACTGTGCCTGGTATTTTTCTCATCTCAACTGGAAGATTATATGTGAAGTTACCAGAGTCACTCATGACTACTTCGGGTGATCCTTGATTCGGCATAGATCCTACTAAAGTAGTTTTTCCGTTATAATCATTATAAGAATAACTAGTTTGGTAGTATCTTTTGCATCGGTTTAATTCATCATTAATTTCAATTCGTTTTGGATTTGTAATCGTAACTCCAGGCTCCAACTGAACCTTAGCGATACTAAATGGCTGACTATATGAAACATCCGCTCCACCAGTAGAACCTGTAACTCCATTAAATCTATAAGGAAAAATACCTACTGATGAAAAACTTTCATCTTGATTATAAGTAACACCAGAAGGTAACTTAGAAGGTACAAACGCAATTGCGTATCGACTCCATTCGGTTGTTCCATCTAAGTAAATTAAATCTAGATTCTGGCTGGTGCTATTGGCGTAAGTACCATCCCAATATTGTCTATATTCTACTGCAAGGAATCCTGTTGCTCCAGTAGTTCCATGAGCATAGAAAGAAAGTGCTACGGGTGTGTTTGCATAACTATTAGCATCTTCAATTCTGTTATCAAAACTAACATAATCACCTGCGGTTTCTCCTGATCCACCAGTAATCGATGCCATCACTTCAGTATAGTAACGAGGAGAACCCATGACTGCATATTGTCCTCCTACGAATGACTTTCTTTCAATACTCATATCGGCAGATGCGCCTGTCGATCCACCCAATTTAGAAGTTCTTGCCCATCTATCTGCAAAGAAAGTATCACCAGTTCCTGTGTTAGCAGCAGCCACACCAATTCCTCTTTGCCAAACATCAAATCCACCATTGACTAAAATATTATTAGATTCTGACGATGATTTAGATCCAACATATCCGCCGCCACCTGTGTTTCCTCCAGCACTGCTTCCTGCCACAATTGCGGCAGTATAAGCAAAAGAAGATCTTGCTGTACTGGCAAGTGTGTTGGAGGAAGGAGTCGCATATCCTTGAGCAAAACGTGAGTTAGTAAAAAATACTATTTGATCACTAATTCTTAATCCACCGGGTGATATATTAATATCGCCTTGGTCCGTCGTAGATAATTTACCTACGTCGGAATCTCCCTCGTTGGTATTCATATACAAGAAAGGATCGTTACCACTTCTCCAATTGGTATTATTGACTACACTAAATGTATCGCTATTTCTTGATACACCATATAGTAATAATTCTCTACTACTACCAACTACGTTAACAACTAATCCAAATACTCTACTTATATTAGAATTATTTAATTTTTCATAAGTACCGTCTTCTTTAAGACATACTAT
>UEXM01000395.1_pt1 | contig 47530 bp, 34 predicted proteins | sample 1796661 | NCBI WGS metagenome assembly UEXM01 (sample SAMEA4772469, study PRJEB27181) | metagenome | reverse complement strand
TGTACGGCGACGTCCCCCTGATCCGCCCGGAAACCCTGCGGGATTTTGTTGCCTCCGTGGATGACAAGACCCTGGCGCTGATGACCCTGACCCTGGACGACCCCAGCGGCTATGGCCGCATCGTCCGCGATGGCCAGAACAATGTGCAGCGCATCGTTGAGCAGAAAGACGCCAGCGAAGCGGAACTGGGTATCCCGGAAATCAACACCGGCATCCTCGCCTGCACACGTGGCTTCCTGGGTGACTGCCTGCCAAAACTGTCCAGTAATAATGCCCAGGGCGAATACTACCTCACCGACGTGATCGCCATGGCGGTGCAGTCCGGTCTGACCGTGGAAACCCTGCAGCCGGAATTCGCCTGGGAAGTGGACGGCATTAACGACCGGGTGCAGCTGTCCCGCCTGGAGCGCATCTACCAGCTGGCCCAGGCCGAATCCCTGATGCGCGACGGCGTCACCCTGCGCGACCCGAATCGCCTGGACGTGCGCGGCAGCGTACAGATCGCCACGGATGTGATCATCGATGTGAACGTGGTGCTGGAAGGCGATGTGACCATTGAAGAAGGCGTGGTCATCGGTCCCAACTGCATTATTCGCGATACCAACATCGGTGCCGGCACTGTCATCGAGGCCAACAGCCTGGTGGATGGCGCCATCGTCGGCGAGCAATGCACCATCGGCCCCTATGCCCGTCTGCGCCCTGGCACGGAATTGGCCGACAAGGCCAAGATCGGCAACTTTGTGGAAACCAAGAAGTCCTATGTGGGCGAGGGTTCCAAGGTGAACCATCTGACCTACATCGGCGACAGCCAGATCGGCAAGGGCGTCAATGTGGGCGCGGGCACTATCACCTGCAATTACGATGGCGCCAACAAATTCCAGACGGTGATGAAAGACGGCGCCTTTATCGGCTCCAATTCTTCACTGGTGGCACCGGTCACCATCGGCGAAAATGCCACCGTCGGCGCCGGCAGCACCATCACCAAGGACGTGGACGACAACGGCCTGGCCGTCGCCCGTGGCCAGCAGCGCAACGTCAGCGACTGGAAACGACCGCAAAAGAAATAAGGAGTCTTTGAAGACCTCGACATCACTGATTTCTGTGGGCACAAAGCGAAGTAACGCCGGCAACATAGCTCGTAGGATGATTTTTGTGGGAAGCGATGCTCACATCGCGAATAACGGTGGCCCTAGTGGCACCTTCGCGATACAAGCATCGCTTCCCACAATAGAAAAGGGTTTTCAGAGGGTCGAGAATTCGTTGGAGCCATGCTCGCATGGCGAATAGACACGGCAGTGAACTCGCAAAGACTGCCGGCAAGCAATATTCAAGGAAACCAACATGTGTGGAATCGTCGGGGCCATTGCCCAGCGTAATGTGACCAATATCCTGATCACTGGCCTCAAGCGCCTGGAATACCGGGGCTACGACAGCGCCGGTGTGGCGCTGCTCAATGATTCCGGCATTACCCGGGTGCGCCGCCAGGGCAAGGTAGCTGGCCTGGAAGCCGCCACCACGGAAGAGCATGCCAGTGGTTTCACCGGCATTGCCCATACCCGCTGGGCCACCCACGGCAAACCCTCTGAAGACAACGCCCACCCGCACATGTCCGGCAGCGATCTGGCCCTGGTGCACAACGGCATCATCGAAAACTTCCAGGAACTGAAAGACGAACTGGAGGCCGCCGGCTATGCCTTCCAGTCCCAGACCGACACCGAAGTTATCGTGCACCTGCTCCACCAGGTACTGGCCACCGGCGTGGATCTGTTTACCGCCGTCCAGCAAGTGGTGAAGAAACTCGATGGCGCCTACGCCCTGGGAGTGATTCACAAGGACGAGCCCCATAAACTGGTCGCCGTGCGCTCCGGCAGCCCGCTGGTCATCGGCCTGGGCATCGACGAAAACTACATCGCCTCCGACCAGCTGGCCCTACTGCCGGTGACCAACCGCTTCATCTTCCTGGAAGAAGGCGATCAGGCGGAAATCAGCACCGACAACATCCGCATCGTCGATGCACAGGGTAACCCGGCCAACCGCGACACCCACGAATTCGACGGCACCCACGAAGACGCGGAAAAAGGCGAATACCGCCACTACATGCAGAAGGAAATCTTCGAGCAGCCGGCGGCAATCCAGAAAACCCTGGAAGGTCGCATCGACAGCCCGGCGAGCCTGATCGACGCCTTCGGCGAAAAAGCCCCGGCCATTTTCGACCGGGTGAAAACCGTGCAGATCGTCGCCTGTGGCACCAGCTACCACGCCGGCATGGTGGCCCGTTACTGGCTGGAAGATATCGCCGGCATTCCCTGCCAGGTGGAAGTGGCCAGCGAATTCCGCTACCGCAACCATGTGGTACCGGAAGGCACCCTGTTCGTCACCATCTCCCAGAGCGGCGAAACCGCCGACACCCTGGCGGCCCTGCGTGATACCCAGTCACCCAACTACGTGGGTCGCCTGGCCATCTGCAACGTGGACAGCTCCTCGCTGGTGCGCGAATCCGAACTGGTCTTCCTCACCAAGGCCGGCCCGGAAATCGGCGTGGCCTCCACCAAGGCATTCACCACCCAGCTCACCGGCCTGCTCATGCTGGTGCTGGCCCTGGGCCGCCAGAAAGGCCTGGACGATGCCCGCATCGAAGGCATCCTCGACGAACTGCGCCAGCTGCCCAACCTGATCGAACAGACCGTTGCGCTGGACAAGCCCATCGAGAAGCTCTCCGAAGCCTTCGTGGAAAAACACCACACCCTGTTCCTGGGCCGTGGCGTGCAATTCCCGGTGGCCCTGGAAGGTGCCCTCAAGCTCAAGGAAATTTCCTACATCCACGCCGAAGCCTACCCGGCCGGCGAACTCAAGCACGGCCCCCTGGCCCTGGTAGACAGCGACATGCCGGTGGTCTCCGTGGCCCCCAACGACGAACTGCTGGAAAAGCTCAAATCCAACCTGCAGGAAGTCCGCGCCCGTGGCGGCGAGCTGTACGTGTTCGCCGACAAAAACGCCCACGTGAAAGAAGGCGACGGTATCCATGTGCTGAATATGCCGGCGATCCCGGAAACCATTGCGCCGATCGTCTATACCGTGCCGTTGCAGTTGTTGAGCTACCATGTGGCGGTGCTGCGGGGGACGGATGTGGATCAGCCGAGGAATCTGGCGAAGTCGGTGACGGTTGAATAAAAGCAGTGAATAATTAATAGTGAATAGTTAATAACGAGCCCGGCGATGCCGGGCTTTTTATTGCCTGCAAGAAAGGTAAGACCGTTGTTTAGTGTTGTGGGGGATCCAACTTGTTGGACGAATGAAGCGGGGTCTAAATGAAGAGGCCTTGCTAGGGATTGGGATTGATTGGTGATGTCGTGATCATTTCAAGAGGCGTGCTCAACAGAAAGGCCTGTGTAGCTTGTAAGATATGGCTTACAGAAAAAGCTAAATGATTGATATACAGTGATTTTGATTTCGACTGAATACGCTGCTATGAGAATCACGGAATACACGGGAAGGTCCTATGGACGAAGATACTGCATTAGAAAAGGTCGACGAATTGTTGGCCGTTCTGAAATGCACAAGTGGAGAGAGTGATAGAGGTATCACGATGATTGTTGCCGCTCACATCGACGAGTTGTTGCGACGGATAATCGAGACCTTTCTTATCACCTCCAAAGAGGTAAAGCAGCTTTTTGAAGGACCGTATGCGCCGTTTGGGTCATTGTCCGGGAAGACAAAGGCGGCTTACGTAATGGGCCTAATTACGAAGAATGAGTTTGACCGAATTGATGCGGTACGAGGAGTGAGAAATGTATTTGCCCATCATGTCGATGCAGATTTCCAACACAAGGATATAGCAAAAATTTGCCGCAAGCCTGTGGTCGATGATGGTCGCCTATGTGCTAGAGATGCATTTCTTCATATGGCCACGAATACAGTATTGCCGCTTTTATATCGCGATACTGAGGTCAAGAAATGGAAGCGTGAGGAGCTTGCAACGGAGTGGCTTCACCTTGAGAACTCATAACAATCGGCTGCACAGCGACCGATATTCCGCCGCTTTGCGGCTCCAAATCGGCGTGTGAGCCGGGCGTTAACCATACATAAGAATAGGGATATATGAAAACTACGTCATCTCAATTTGATCTATATCGATATCAACTTCTCCCAATAGATAGGTATCTTCAAGGTGACTTGTGGAGTGGAGTAACTTCAATAGAAGAATTATTGTTGAAGAAAAACGATATTTTTTCGAGTGCCTTGAGTGAAGTTGATCATTTTTCAAACGCCAGAAACGAAACGGCCACAAAGCGCCTTTTTGCAAAAGACGACTTTTTTCTGTTTCGCATAGCTGCAAACAGATCTTTGCATAGAGAAACAAAGGAATTTAAGGACGAGTATATTGATAACTGGCCTTCTGTATTGGTGGCAATATGGAATCATCCAGAGATTCAGATGGTTGCTGTACAGCGAAGAACGACCGCCTTTTCAAGCACTGAGTCGGTGGTAAAGCTAATCCTAGAAACTCTGCGCTTATCGATTGCACATTCTCACCTTAGGGCGATACATGAGCCTATTGTTGAGCGGCGAGTGTTTTGGGATATAGTTGAGAAATACGAGGGAAAAATACAGAAGCTAGAGTTTGAGTTTATTACCCCAAACATGGCTAACATATCGGGGAATCTTCCAGAAAATCTTAAAGATTTTGCTAAAGCCACAAACTCAGTAAAAAATAAATTGGACATCGAATCTGATTCAGAATCTAGCTTGCATATAGATCGTGAAAATAGCACGGTAAGCGCCTTGTCTGACTATACTAGTGATGGTGGTGGCAACGTTGCTATTAAAGTAAATGGCCTATCGAAAAAAATTAATACTTCTAAAACTGTAAAGCATATTGAAATATCAGAGATTGAGCTCCAGGGAACGGCCGAAGAAGTTGCAGCCCTGATAAAAGAGATGATGAGATGATTTCTCAAATATTGAAAACATCAACTATGTCAATCGGTATCGGCTTCATTGCGCAGGTTCTACAGTCATCGCTGACGACTAATTACTTGAATTATTTTCTTTCAGAAAACCTCATTACAATACTTATAGCTCTCTTGGCAATTAATTCAGCCACGCTGGGCATAGTGCTAACCAAAATCCGTGACCTCGTTGAAAAACATGGAAACGCACAGTGCTTCAATACAACAAAGCAGCAAATGATCCTATCAATAAAAGAGCAAATAGCATTAATCATCTTTGCCGTTACATTTCTAACGATAGTCAGCTCCCCATTAGTAGCACCTTATTCAAACCTAAAAATGCTTTTTGATGCCACTGTTGTAGCAGTGTTTTCCTATGCTTTATTTGTCTTATATGACACGGCTAAGGGGGTTTTAATCATCATCGATTTTGACCTGAAAGATAATGGCTAACAAATCAATCAACTTCGCGATGCGGGGTCAGATCTCTGATCGTGCATCAAGAATTTTAGGATCATGGCGGTCAAGGAGATCCTGGGTCAGGTCTTGCATCGTGCATCAAGGATTTTGAAGCGGGGATAAGGAGGGGAGGTGAGCGGACCATGGGGGCAGGTCTTGCCCCCGTGCCCTTTATCCCGACAAACCAGCATTAACCCAATGCATACCCCTCCATGCACCCCGATCAATGCCATCGATAACCCCAACTGGCTACACTGTGGTCTTTGCCGTCGAATCTAAGACTGGAGTCCGCCGTGCCCGTCCCGTTTTCTGCCATTCTGATTGCCAACCGTGGCGAGATTGCCATTCGTATTGCCAATGCCTGTGCGGATCTTGGGATTCGTTCCGTGGGGGTGTTTGCGGAGGATGATCAGCACTCTCCCTGCATACCCGTCAGGTGGATGAGGCGATCCATCCCGGCTACGGGTTTCTGGCCGAGAATGCGGAGTTTACTGAGCAATGTGTCCAGGCTGGGCTGACGTTGATAGGGAATCGGAGCCAAGTCTTTAGAAACCTTGAGGGTCAGGTCTCCCATTTCCCATCATGGTTCTAGTTAGGGGCTCGTGGAGCCGTAGATTCTGGTTCAAGTAGTCCTGCCTCTTGTGCTTTTCTTGTGCCCAGCAACACAGCCGCTTATTCCCAGCCTTATCATCCAAATAGTGAAACACCAAACAATTAGCTGTTTAACCCTCCTTGCACACCACTACATCAAGGCTTAGAAATGAATCTCTGATAAGAATAAATGCAGGGGTTATCCCATGACTGCAGACGTTAGTTCGCTGCGCACGTCTCCCGCTAAGACGGTAACTCACCTCGGTGGCTTTGCAGCGCTGGATGAGGAGCTGGATTACATTGTTCCCCTCAGCGACGTGAAGGGCACTATCCCGGACGCGGTTAGCGGCACCTTTTTTCGCATCGGGCCGGGGCGCAACAAGATTGGGGGTCAGGAGTTCGGCCACTGGTTTGATGGCGATGGCATGCTGCACTCGGTGTCGTTCAAGGGCTACGGCGTGGTGTACCGCAATCGCTATGTGCGCACGCCCAAGTACCTGGCCGAAACCAGAGCCAACAAAATCGTCAAGCGCAGCTTTGGCCATAATGCGCCGGGCGGCATCCTCAAGAACATCGGCCGCCCACCGGCCAATTGTGCCAATACCAATCTGGTCTATCACGGTGGCAAGCTTCTGGCCCTGTGGGAAGGCGGTCGCCCTTGGCAGCTCGACCCGGCCACCCTGGAGACCCTTGGCGAGTTCAACTACGACGGCAAGTTGAGCAAGTTGAATGCCTTCAGTGCCCACGGCAAGGTGAATCCGGATACTGGGGTCTACTACAACTTTGGCATTCGTCCGTCGTTGAACCCGAAAGGCGCGCTTTCCGGCAAGGGGGCGATTGATCTTTACAAGATTGCGCCCTCCGGGCATCTGGTTGATAAGGGTTCCTTTGAGGTGGATTTCCTCAGTTTCTGTCACGACTTTGCGCTGACAGAAAGCTACATGATCTTCTTCCAGTCACCCATCGCCATGAAGTCCCCGGTGCCCTGGCTGGCCGGGTTGATTCCCTTTGATCAAGCCATTGCCTGGCAGCCGGAACTGGGTATGAAAATCTATGTGGTGCGCACTGCCGATTTCAAGGTGGAGAAAGTCTTCACCGTGGACGATCCCTTTGTGGCGATTCACTTCTCCAATGCCTGGGAAAGCGGCGACGGCAAGATCGAGGTAGACCTGACGCGCTACGAAGATTTTTCCGTGAATGAGCAGCTGCGTAATGTTCTCCACAGCAATGGCGATAGCTCTGCCGGGCGATTCATGCGCTACCGCCTGGATCTCCACAGTGACACGATTGAGGCGAACGAATACAAGGAGGCCCTGGGCGGAGAGTTTCCCCAGTGGGATCACCGCTATACCACCCGGCCCACGTCCGTCATGTATGCCGCCTGCATGATGGGCGATGACTCCACCTTCTTCGACGGCGTGGAACGCATTGATCTGCAAACCGGCAAGGTGAAAACCCACTCACTGGGCGAAGGGCGCTATACCTCCGAAGCCATGCACGTGGCCCCCCGCGAGGAAGACGATAATCAGGAAGGCTGGCTGGTGAGCATGGTCTACGATGCCCGTGACCACAGCAGTGAGGTGGTGATCTTCGATGCCCGCACCCTGGACGAGGTGGCCGTGGTTCCGTTGAAGAACCACGTGCCCTTTGGTTTCCATTGCGGTTACAGCCCGCGTTCATTTCTCCGCTGAACAGGGGGGCATTAAAACTTAGATAGCCGCTCCTGATATTGTCGACTTTCTGGCGTATCTGCAGAAATGCGGTTCTGTGCGCCAACGGCGCGCTTGACCCAGTTGCCGAATTTTTCCGGCAGGGCCTGCTCAATGGTGCCGATGGGGAACAGCCATTTCGGCAGTGTCACTTCGGCCCTGCCATGCTGGCAGGAGGCGACGATCTCTTCGGCAATCTCTTCCGGCGTCGCCTTGGGCACGCCGCGCAGATCGAGGCCGGCAGCCAGTTCGGTTTGCACTGCGGAGGGAAGAACCGTGGTGATGGTGACGGCGGACTGGGCAATTTCTGCCCGCACGGTGCGCGACAGGCTGGCCACGGCAAACTTGCTGGCGGAGTAAACGGCCGCGCCAGGCACCGTCATCTTGCCGGCCATGGAGGACACGTTAACAATGTGACCGCAGTTTCGCGCCAGCATACCGGGCAACGCGAAATGCATGCCATTGATGGCGCCGCCCACATTGATCGCCATTTCCCGGTGCTTGGTATCCAGGCTCTGCCCGACAAATTCGCCGGTGCGCTGGATGCCGGCGTTGTTGATCAGCACCCCCAGTGGCCCGGCCTCATTGGCACGTTCAATAAAACGGGCAAAGGAATCCGCATCGGAGACATCCAGCTGGATGGCGGTGGCGCCCGGCAGGCTGTCGGCTACCTCCTGGGCGGCGTCCACATCAATATCACCAATGAACACCTTGGCGCCGGCCTGCGCCAGGGCAATGGCGGTGGCTTTGCCGATACCCCGGCCGCCGCCGGTGACGCAGGCGACGGTGCCGCGCAGGGAGATCGCCATTAGCAGCCTCCTTTCGCGGGATAGCGCAGGCCGAAATAACCGACCACTTCCCAGCCGTGCTTCACCTTCAGCAGGGCGCGGCCCAGATACACATCCGGTGCGATTTCCACTATCTCGTCACGTACGCGGGGCATCACCAGGGGGTTCTTGAATTGCGGATCATCGTAGGTAATGGCGCGCACTTCCTGGTGGGGTGTGATCGGTGACGGTTCAATACGGTGGTGGAAATCGAAACCCAGCAGTTCGCCACCCTGCTTGCGCAGCGAGTAGTGGGGCATGGTGATCCTGGCGGGAATCAGCGAAGAACGGGTAAGCCGGTTGTAGCCGGTGCCGCTTTTCGGATCGAAGGTTTTACCCGCCCAGCCGATACCGCCCAGCTTCTGGCCGAGACGGACCATCTTGTCCAGCCCGGCCAGCCAGGGGGAGCCATACAGGTTCATGACAATACCCTCGCAGTCGCCATCAGGCGCCTGCGGGGCTGCACCCTGGGCGAAGAGGCCGGGCAGCCGATAGTGGTTGCTGCCCGCCTGCAGTTCCTGGAACAGGGACCAGGCGTCCTGGCTGGCGGCAGCGGGGTTGCTTCTGGCCAGTTCCTGCAGCTGCTTCACGCGTTGCGTATCGGAAAGCGGCGCGGATGCCGATGAGAGTTGAGAGACGGTGGCTTGCATGGTGGCTCCTTGGCAAGTGAATCATCTGTTGTCATTATTGGTACAGCACTGTACCAATAATAGAAACGACGAGTCTGCCCCGTCAAGGCTGGCGCACCAGAAAACCCTGTTGTTAAGATAAGTGATTGAGTAATCAGGAAATTTGCCAATGTCTCAACCAACACGGCCGTTCCATGGAGAATCTGCGGAGTCGCGAGTCCGCATTCGCCGGCAGCAGTTGCTGGATCAGGCCTACGCCATGATTGCGTCTGACGGGTTGAGAAAACTGTCGATCCATCAGCTTTGTACCCGTGCCGGTCTCAACAAGCGTTACTTCTATGAAAGCTTCGAGAGCCTGGACGTCCTGGGGGCAGCGCTGGTGGATGACCTGGCAGAACGGTTGATCAATACCGGTCAGCTGGCGGTGATGCGGGGGATACAGCAAGGGCTGGATACCCCCGCCCTGGCCCGGTACGTACTGGATGACTGCATCACCTGGCTGACCGAAGAGCCCTCGCGGGTACGATTGCTGTTTTCCTCGGCGGCAGAAAACCCCCAGGCACTGGCGCAACGCAAAGCGGTGATTGGCAGAATGGCGCAAACCCTGTCGGCGTTCAGTGTTGAATACCATCAGGCGGGCGGGCCGTTACCCATTGCCCATGTGGGCTCCGCGTTGCTGGTGGGCGGCACCATCGAAGCCATTATGACCTGGCTGGATGAGGGCATTGCCATCAGCCGGGACGAACTGGTGGAGGATCTCGCCTGTTTCTGGGTGGCAGTGGGCGACGGCGCCATTGCGCTCAGCAAGCGCAGAGGGGAAGTGCCTTCGGGCCAGTGACTCTTGCTGCCTGGTTAGCGGATAAATTCAGACATCGCCGATTCACGCTCAGAACCCTGTGCGAGCCCTGCCTTTACACTAACCCGATTTCGCTCTGGATGATTCTGGCTGGCTTTCACTTGTCCTGTCAGCGCGTCGATGCGGATCTCGATACCGACAATCGCGTTCACCAGCCGACCGGTGAAATCGGAAGGCGCATCATCCACAGACCAGGGGTTCTCTCTACTCGACTCATGAAAATCGGTTAACTGTTGAAGATGCGCTTTCAGCCAAACGTGATCCTGAAAGATAGCGCCTTTGCCTTGCGCATGAACCGCCACATAGTTCCATGTGGGCACCACCCGCCCGGTCTCCGCCTTTGTTTCATACCACGACGGTGACACGTAGGCATCTGGCCCCTGAAAAATCGCCAGCACAGAGGCGCCGTTTTCGATTCGCTGCCAAACCGGATTCACCCGCGCCACATGGCAGCGCAGCGTGCCAAGCGGATGCTCTTCACTGGCACTGAAATGGAAAGGCAGATGATTGGCGTCGATACCATCACGATCAGCAACCACCAGCACACCAAAACTGTATTGCTTGATGTACTGCTGAAGTGTTTCCTGGTTCTCTTCTTTGAAATGGCTCGGGACTAGCATTCTGAGGGCACTCTATGGGTTAATTTTGATCTGCCTGCCGCCGTCTATTATATGAGACCCACATAGTGAAAGCAGGCCATAGAAACCAGAACAATAACTAATCGGGGACACGCATGAATTGGGCAGGAGTCAGCTTTGAGACAATATACATATTGTTGGCCGTTATCTTCTTCAGGCTGACAATTTATGCGGGCCTTGAGCATGCGTTACAAAGAGGAAGAAAGTGGGCGTGGCAGCTGCTTTTTTTGGCAAACGCTTTGTTTGCTGGATTTCTAATATCTCTTCTTAGGAGCGAGGCTGTTGACCACAACTGGTTTAATCTGTTCGCGGTTTACGGCGCTGTTCTGTATCTGGGATTTAAGCTGATTCGGACTGGCAGTAACCAGGGACACGCATGAATTACCAAGGGTCACGGTAGTTAGGTCTTTCCCCGTGCTCGTTATCCCGACAAACCAGCATTAACCCAATGCATACCCTCCCATGCACCCCGATCAATGCCATCGATAACCCCAACTGGCTACACTGTGGTCTTTGCCGTCGAATCAAAGACTGGAGTCCGCCGTGCCCGTCCCGTTTTCTGCTGTCCTGATTGCCAACCGTGGCGAGATCGCCATTCGTATTGCCAATGCCTGTGCGGATCTGGGGATTCGGTCCGTAGGGGTGTATGCGCAAGATGATCAGGCATCCCTGCATACCCGCCAGGTGGACGAGGCGGTGGCGTTGGCGGGGCGGGGGGTGCCGGCCTACCTGGACGGGGCGCAGCTGATTACCATTGCCAATGCACAGGGCTGTGAGGCGATTCATCCCGGTTATGGCTTTCTGGCCGAGAACGCCGAATTTGCCGACCAGTGTGCCGAGGCGGGTATTACCCTGATCGGGCCAGGGGCGGAGACGTTGCGGTTGTTTGGCGACAAGGCCGCCGCTCGAGCGCTGGCGGCAAAGTGTCAGGTGCCGCTGGTGCAGGGTTCGGCCCAGGCGGTATCGCTGGAAGAAGCGAGAGCGTTTATGGCTTCGCTGGATGGCAGCGGGGTGATGGTCAAGGCGCTGAGCGGTGGCGGCGGACGCGGTATGCGAGCGGTGACTGACCCGGCAGAGCTGGAGGCGGCCTATGCCCGTTGTCAGTCGGAAGCCAAGGCCGCCTTTGGTAACGACGCTGTCTATGTGGAGCAACTGGTCGAGGCCGCCCGGCATATCGAAGTGCAGGTGTTGGGCGACGGCAGCGGCGCGGTGAGCCATTTGTGGGAGCGGGACTGCACCCTGCAGCGCCGTCATCAGAAGCTGGTGGAGTTCGCGCCAGCGCCGGGCCTTGATCCCGCCCTGCGCGATCGCATCATCCACAGTGCCCTGACCCTGGCGGCCGAGGTGAATTACCGGGGCATCGGCACCTTCGAGTTTCTGGTGGAAGCGGAGCAGGGCCGTTTCTACTTTATGGAAGCCAACCCCCGGGTGCAGGTGGAGCACACGGTGACCGAACAGGTCACCGGGGTGGATCTGGTGCAGAGCCAGATCTGGCTGGCGGCGGGGGCGAGTCTTGCCGACCTGAATCTTGAAACCGCCCCGGCCTGTGAGGGCATGGCGGTACAGCTGCGCCTCAATCTGGAAACCCTCAAGGCCGACGGCAGCACCACACCGGCGGCGGGCACGCTAACAACCTATGAGCCTGCCAGCGGCCCGGGGATCCGGGTGGATGGTTACGGCTACGCCGGTTATGCGGTGAGCCCGGCCTACGATTCCCTGCTGGCCAAATTGATTGTGAAGGGCGCGGATTATGCGTCGGTATTGCAGCGTGCCAGTCGGGCCCTGAAGCAGACCCGCATCGACGGGGTGCAAAGCAATCTGCGCCTGTTGCAGGCGTTGCTGGCTAGTGACGCGGTGCAGGCCAATACGGTGACCACAAGGTATGTGGAAAGCCATCTGGCCGCGCTGCTGGATGCCATGCCTGCCGAACTCATAGCGGCGTTGCCGTCGGCCGATCACTCGCCCCAGGCTGACACCCTCGCCACCCCGGCGGGCTGCGAGGCCTTGGCCAGCCCCATCACCGGGGTGCTGCTATCTCTGCTGGTGCAGGAAGGCAGCACCGTGCAGGTGGGCCAGGTGGTCGCGGTGCTGGAAGCCATGAAGATGGAATTCGAGGTGCGGGCAACGACCGCCGGTGAGGTTCACAGCCTGGCAGCGGTGGAGGGGGATGCGATCAACGAAGCGGCCCCGCTGTTGTTTGTGCAGCCGGGGGACGTGGATGGCACTGCCATTGCCACGGAAGAAAGCGTGGATCTGGATCATATCCGCAAGGACCTGGCGGAGGTGCTGGACCGGCATCAGGCGATCAGCGATGCCGGTCGCCCCCAGGCGGTGGAAAAACGCCACCGCAAGGGTAAGCGCACCGCCCGGGAAAACCTCGATGATCTGCTGGATAGCGGCAGCTTCCAGGAATACGGCGCCATGGCCCTGGCCGCCCAGCGCCGTCGTCGCAGTGCGGAAGAATTGCAGGCCATGAGCCCGGCGGATGGTTTGATTGGCGGCACCGGCACGGTCAACGCGGATCAAGTGGGCGAACAGGCGGCGCGGGTCATGGCCATGAGCTACGACTACACCGTATTCGCCGGCACCCAGGGGATGATGAATCACAAGAAGACCGACCGGCTTTTGCAGCTGGCCGGCCAGTGGAAGATGCCACTGGTGCTGTTTGCCGAGGGCGGTGGCGGGCGCCCGGGGGATACGGATTTTGTCGGCGTGGCCGGGCTGGATTGTCATACCTTTGCGGCCATGGCGGCGCTGTCTGGCCAGGTGCCATTGGTGGGCATCGGGTCCGGGCGGTGCTTCGCCGGTAACGCGGCCCTGCTGGGGTGCTGCGATGTGATCATCGCCACCAGAGATGCCAGCATCGGCATGGCCGGGCCGGCCATGATCGAAGGGGGCGGCCTGGGCCGGTTCACCCCGGAGCAGGTGGGGCCGGTGAGTGTGCAGGGGCCCAACGGTGTGGCGGATGTGATCGTCGAGGACGAGGCGGAAGCGGTGGCCGTGGCCAAACAGTACTTGTCCTACTTCCAGGGCCGGGTGAGCGACTGGCAGGCCGTGGATCAGCGCGAGCTGCGTCATCGTATTCCGGAAAAACGCACCCGCGTTTACGATATCCGCCAGGTCATCGACACCCTGGCGGACAGCGGTTCGGTGCTGGAACTGCGCCGGGAATTTGCCCCGGGCATGATCACTGCCCTGGTGCGTATCGAAGGTCGCCCCTTTGGTTTGATCGCCAACAATCCCGGCCACCTGGGTGGCGCCATCGATGCGGTGGGCGGCGACAAGGCGGCGCGCTTTATGCAGCTGTGCGAGGCTTTCGGTTTGCCCATGGTATCCCTGTGTGACACCCCCGGTTTTATGGTGGGGCCGGAGGCCGAGAAACAGGCCACCGTCCGCCATGTGTCGCGGATGTTTGTCACCGCTGCCAGCCTCACCGTGCCGTTCTTTACCCTGGTGCTGCGCAAGGGCTATGGCCTGGGTGCCCAGGCCATGGCAGCGGGCAGTTTCCATTCGCCGCTGTTCACCGCCGCCTGGCCCAGTGCCGAATTCGGCGCCATGGGGCTGGAAGGCGCGGTGCGCCTCGGCTTTGCCAAGGAACTGGCGGCCCAGCCCAGCCCGGAGAAACAGCAACGGCTGTTCGACAAACTGGTGGCCAAGGCGTACCAGCAGGGCAAGGCGCTCAATATGGCCAGCTTTCTGGAGATCGATGCGGTGATCGATCCCATGGAAAGTCGCCAGTGGTTGTTACGCGGGTTGAATGCGTCCGGCTTCAAGGCCGGCCAGCACGGCGGCCGGCCGTTTGTGGATACGTTCTGAAAAGACCAGCAGCGAGCTACGAGTTTCGAGCTGCGAAAACATGGCTACGAAGCCACTGTAGGAGCGGCGCTTGAGCCGCGAACCGCGTGTGAACGCGGAATCGACCGCAGGGCGATCAGGGGTTAAGACCTCGACAGGTTTCAGAAAGGATGGCCGCCGCTTAGATTTCTGTCGCCTCGCTGGCGCTCGGTTCGCCCCTCAAGCGGGGTTATTCGCTTCGCTCACCCTTCGGGCCGCACGGAACTACGTGCGTTACTCCGCTGCGCTCCGTTCCTACAGCGGCTTCGTAGATGACACCGAGACACCCTCCGGCTTTCGCTTGCAGGCAAGCTCCTACAGGTAGCGCAGGTACCGCCTCCGGCCGGGAATCTCTACACTGGCGGAAATCCACCGCTGATCCGGACTGTTTCATGACCCACGCTCCCGCCCGCGCCTGGCCCTTGTTGCCGCTGCTGTTCTTTATGGCGGTGTTTTTCGGTAGCGGCATTTACTACAGCCTGCAGGGCACCGAGTTCGCCTTCTACCAGATCAAGGCACCGGTGGTGGCGATGGCGGCCATCGTGCTGGCCTGTGTGCTGGCGCGGCAGGCATTGAGCCGCAGTGTGGAGCGCCTGCTGGCGGGGATCGGCCACCCCAATATCATCCTCATGTGCCTGGTGTTCCTGCTGGCCGGGGCCTTTGCCAGTGTCAGCGAGAGCATCGGCAGTGTGGATGCCACCGTACAGTTCGGTCTGCGCATCATTCCTTCCGACTGGGTGCTGCCGGCCCTGTTTCTGATCGCTGCCTTTATCGCCACGGCCATGGGCACCTCCATGGGAACCATCGCCGCCACCGCGCCTATCGCCGCCGGCTTCGCCCAGGCCACCGGGCTGCCCTTGCCGCTGGCGGTGGGGGCCGTGGTGGGCGGCGCCATGTTCGGCGACAACCTGTCGATGATTTCCGATACCACTATTGCCGCCACCCGCAGCCAGGGCGTTTCGTTGAAGGACAAGTTCCGGGTAAATATCTGGATTGCCCTGCCGGCGGCGCTGGTGACCGTGGCGGTGCTGGTGATGCTGGGCGGCGGTGAGCATCAGGTGCAGGCGGAGCCATTACAGCCTTGGCTGGTGCTGCCTTACCTGCTGGTCTTTGCACTGGCCCTGAGCGGGCTGAATGTGTTGGCAGTGTTGGTGATCGGTATCGTTGTGGCCGGTGTCTCCGGCATAGTGCAGGGGACGGACTACGGGCTGGCCCAGGTGAACGGGGCGGTCTACAGCGGTTTCGAAAGCATGTTCGAGATCATGCTGCTATCCATGCTGATCGGCGGCCTGTCGCAACTGATGACCGATCAGGGCGGCACCCGCTGGTTGATCGAGCGCATTCACGGCCTGACCCGCTGGCTGAAACTACCGCTGCAACGAGCGGGGGAAATGGGCATTGCCTTGCTGGTGGTGGTGGCCAATGTGTTCGTGGCCAACAACACCGTGGCCATCGTACTCACCGGCGAGATGGCCCGGGACATCGCCGAAGACCATGGCGTGGACCTGCGTCGTTCCGCCAGTGTGCTGGATATCTTTTCCTGCGTGGTGCAGGGGCTGATTCCCTACGGCGCTCAGGTGCTGCTGGCCTGTTCCATTGCCGGGCTGTCGCCGCTGGCCCTGATCGGTGCCATCCATTACTGCTGGGCGCTGGCGGTGGCCGGTGTGATCGCTATTGTCATCAACCGGCCACGGCTGCCATCACTCAAACAGGGATAGGTACTCCCCGTAACCCTGTTTCTCCATCTCGGCCTTGGGCACAAAGCGCAGCGCGGCGGAGTTCAGACACCAGCGCTGGCCAGTGGGCTCCGGACCGTCACTGAACACATGGCCCAGGTGGGAATCCGCGTAGCGGCTACGTACTTCCGTGCGGGTGGCCCATAGCTTGTTGTCTTCCTCCAGCGTTACGAATGCCTTGTCGATGGGCTGGGTAAAGCTGGGCCAGCCGGTGCCGGATTTGTATTTATCCGTGGAGGAAAACAACGGCTCGCCGCTGATCACATCCACATAGATACCCTCGGCCTTGTGGTCAAAGTATTCATTCTGGAAGGCCCGCTCGGTGGCGTCTTCCCGGGCCACCTGGTAGACCAGCTTGGGCAAGGATTTTTTCAGCACCGCATCGCTGGGGCGCTGGAACTGGTCCGGGCCCTGCCAGCGCTGGGTGACCTGGTCGGTCAGCCAGGGGCGATGTTTCGGGTCGTCCCAGTGCTCTTGCAGAAACTGGTCGCGCCCGGAGCGGTAGCGGTAGTACTTGTACTTCAGGCTGTGGGTCTTGTAGTAATCCTGGTGGTAATCCTCCGCCGGGTAGAAGGCGTCCAGCTCGGTAATCTCGGTGATTACCGGTTTGTCGAAGCGCCCGCTTTCCTCCAGGGCCTTACGCGAGGCCAGGGCAGCGGTTTTCTCTGCCTCGGTCTGATAGAAAATCGCGCTGCGGTATTGCTGGCCGCGATCCACGAACTGGCCGTTGGGATCGGTGGGGTCGATATGCTGCCAGAACCAGGTGAGCAGGTTGTTGTAGCTCACCACTGCCGGGTCATAGATGACTTTTACCACTTCCGTATGGCCAGTGCGGCCATGGGCCACGTCCTCGTAGCTGGGGTTCTTCTCGTCGCCGCCGGCAAAGCCGCTGATGGCCTCGCTGACGCCATCAAGCTCTTCAAAATCCGATTCGGTGCACCAGAAGCAGCCTCCGGCAAAGTAGGCCTCGGCGGCCAGTACAGGGGCGCTCAAGGTGAGAGCGGCAAGAAATAATAGTGTGCGCATGGTTGTTACCTCCTGAAGCTTGGATGCCCGGCAAACGGATTTGTTGCAAAACCGGTGATCTCTTACGCACTGGCGCTGCGATTGCGCACAGAGCCGGGCCTGTCCTTCAGGCACAGTTTGGGGCCGCGAGCGAGAATAAAGGGAGAAGACCGTGAAAATACCGGCAAGACAAGGATGTCTGCGGGTTGGCCTGATGATGCTCATCTGCCTGCTGGTGAACGTGGCCCGGGCCAGCGAGCCGCCTTTGCAGCTGGCCAGGGCGTACCAGGCGGGCATGGATCTGCAAGGCTATTGGGTCAGCGAAAAGCTGGATGGGGTGCGGGCTTACTGGGACGGGCAGCAGTTGCTGTCCCGGGGCGGCAATATTATCGCTGCCCCGGACTGGTTTCTGCGCGATTTTCCCGCGCAGCCTCTGGATGGCGAGCTGTGGATGGGGCGCGGCCGCTTTGCCCAGGTGTCCGCCGCGGTGCGACGGCTACAACCCAAGGCGCAAGAGTGGCGGCAGATCCGCTTTATGGTGTTCGATCTGCCGGCCAGTGGCGTGCCATTCAGCGAACGGGTGGAAAAGATGCGTGAGCTGGTAGGCAAGACCTCTTCCTATCACCTGGCCCTGGTAGAACAACGACCGGCCACGGACCACGGTGCCCTGCTGGCGCGTCTCGATCGGGTGTTGGCGGTCGGTGGTGAAGGGTTGATGTTGCATCACGGTGACAGCTTCTACAAAGCCGGCCGCACTGCGGCACTGCTCAAGGTGAAAACCTTTCAGGATGCGGAAGCAACGGTGGTGGATTACAGCGAGGGGAAAGGCAAATACCAGGGTCAGGTGGGCGCACTGGTGGTGGAGACCGGGGACGGTCGCCGTTTCAAGCTGGGCAGTGGGCTCAGCGATAACGAGCGGGCGGACCCGCCGCCGCTGGGCAGCACGGTGACCTATAAATATTACGGCCTGACGGCTACCGGGTTGCCGCGGTTTGCCAGCTTTCTGCGGGTAAGAAACGACGAGCCGGCGGCGCCGACTCGTCGGGTGTCGCAGTCCGATTGATCAGGGCTGCAGGTTCAGCTCAAAGATAGCTTCGTTGCCGCTGTCATCCAGCAATGTGGCCATGAAGCTGCCGCCGGCACCGGCCACCGCCTCGGCCACGAAGTTTTTGGCGCGGTCGGTGTTGGGTACCCGGAAGACGATTTCCAGATTGCTGGTGTAGCCCAGGATCGGTGCGAACGACCAGTTGTTGTCGGCGGTGGGGGTTACCGGGCTGTTGGCCTGAATGTAGTTGCCGACCACCTGACGGTTTTCGTCCGGAGATTCGATCACCACATGATCGCCACCGGTGCCGGCAAAGTGGCCGCCGGTAGCACGGTAGTTGTTGCTGGCGATGAGAAATTCCTGGGCCGGGTCGATGGCAGCGCCTGCAAACTGCAGGTCAACGATGCGGCTACCGTCGCTGATCTTGGCGCAGTCACGGTCGTAGCGGGCCGGTTCGGTCACATCGATCTGGTAGGTGACGCCGTCGATGACATCGAAGTTGTAGGTGGGGAAGCCACTGAAATCCACCAGCTCCTGCCGATCGGTGGTATCCGTAATCTGGAAAAATTGCGAGGCGGAACATTCAAGCCACTGTTCCAGTTCGGCACCGGTGACTTTTACCGCCATCAGGGTGTTGGGGTAGAGGTACAGGTCGGCAATGTTCTTCACTTGCAGCTCGCCGGCCGGAACCACGGTGAAGCTGCTTTCCTCGGCGCAGACTCCGTCACGGTCACAGGCCTTGAACGGGGCCGCAGCGGATAGCACCGGCAGACCGTCCAGCTCGGTGCCGACAATGGCGTCTTCCACATAGGCCTTCTGGGCATCGCTGACGATCTGGATGGATGGATCGTCTTTCACCACCGCCAGGAAGCTGAAGATGTCGTCGGTAGATTCGCCGATCACCTGGCCCATGTATTCCAGGGTGGCGTCGTGGTCGGGTTTCACCAGGGCAGTCAGGGCCGCATCTGCCTCGCCTTCCGGGTCCAGGGCGCGGGCTTCCACCTTGCTGTCCACCACGGTCCAGCTTTCACCGTCCTCATTGAGTGCCAGGCTCAGGTCGATGATGCCCAGGTGGCTGCCCCAATAGCCGGGCATTACCGAGGGCACGCCCTTGATGGTGCCTTTTTCCAGATCCACGTTGGCGGTGTTGGCAAAGCTTTCGGAGGGGAAGGTCAGGTGGCTGTGGCCGAACATGATGGCATCAATGCCGTCCACGTCCGCCAGGTACCAGCTGCTGTTTTCCGCCTTGGCGGCTTTTGAGTAGGCGGTGGTGTTGATGCCGGAATGGGGAATGGCGACGATGATGTCCGCCCCTTCCGCCTTCATCTGTGGCACCAGTAACTCCGCGGTGGCCTTGATGTCTTTAGCGGTGACCTTGCCCTCCAGGTTCTTCTTGTCCCACTGCATGATTTGCGGTGGCAGGAAGCCGATAAAGCCCAGGGTCAGTTCGTGGGGATTGCCGTCCCGGTCGTAGACGGTCTTGGTGATCAGCTTGTACTGATCGAAGTAGGGGGTGCTGCCGTCGGCGCTGAATATATTGGCGCTGATGTAGGGGAAGGCGGCGTCGTCCACGCTTTCGGCGAGGAAATCCAGGCCGTAGTTGAATTCGTGGTTGCCGTAGTTGCCCACGTCGTAGGCCATTTCATTCATCACCTTGTAGACCGGGTGCACTTCGCCGCTGGTGAGCCCTTGCGCCTGGCGCCAGTCGCCCATGGGGCTGCCCTGGATCAGGTCGCCGTTATCCACCAGTGCGGAATTGTCCGGGTAACGGATTTCCTCGCGGGCCTGCTTGACCAGCATGGCGGTGCGCACCAGGCCGTGGCCGTTATCCTCGCTGTCGCTGTAGTAGTTGTAATCCATCACGTTGGCGTGGATGTCGGTGGTTTCCATCAGGCGCAGGTCCACCCGCGGGGTGGTGTCCTGTTGGGCGGGGGTGTTGTCGTCATCGCCGCCGCAGCCGCTGAGCAGGGCGCCGCCGGCCAGGGACAGGGCCAGCAGGGATCGCAGTGAAGCCTTCATGGTGTTTCCTGTGTTTGGGTTGCAAGAAGGGCGGCGCGAACGCCGCCAGGGAATGTTTTAAAAAGAATCAGGGGCAGTCGTTGATCACGGTGAGTGAACTCACCGATTCCAGGCTGGGGTAACTCATGTAGAGGTCGCGCACGCCGTCCACTTCCAGGGTCTGGCCGACCATGGCCGGGTTGTTGGCGGGGCTGTATTCGGCGCGCTGGTCGGACTCCAGCTTCACGTAGACGCTGGTGCTGTTGATCAGGTCGCCCAGTTCCAGGGCGTAGGGGTCGTTGACGCCGCCGATCACTTCGCCCACCACGGTGAGCGGGGAGCCCTGACTGCTGGCGTAGGCATCGCTCACCGACACCGCGCCACTGCTGCCACAGCTTCCGCCGCTGCTGCCGTCCACCAGTTGCATGTCGGTGATGTATTCGATGCTGGGTTCGCCCATGTAGGCATCGCGCTTGCCGCTTACCTGGAGTGTTTCGCCGATTACTGACGGGTTGTTCTGTGGGCTGAAGTCGTTGCGGTACTGGCTGTCCAGTTTCACGTAGAGGGTGGCACTGCCGGCGCTGTCCTCAATTTCCAGGGCGTACTCGCCGTTGATAGCCTGGGTGATCACACCTTCCACGGTGACGGTGGTGCCTGTGGGTTCGCTCAGTGCCTCGCTCACGGACAGCACGTCACCGCCGCCGCCGGTGCTGCCACCGGGGCCGTCCGGAGCACCATAGGCGCCGTAATCGAAGGTGTTGGCATCCCAGGGGTTATAGCCGCCAGAGGGTGTGTTCCAGGGCTGGCCGTTATCCGGGTCGTCCAGCTCTTCACTGGCCATGGGGGTGGGTGTGGCGGTGCCCGCCGGGTGGGCGCCGCTGTTGAACTGGGTGTAGCTTTCCGGGGTGGCCAGCCAGTCGATCAGGTTAATGCTGAGCTGGGCGGCGTTGCCGGCATCGGTCCAGCCCGGGTAGGTGCTCTTGGTGTTGCCGTTGTCCTGGCGATTGTACTTGGGCGAGGCATCTTCGATGGGGCTGGAGTCGCCGATAAAGGCGGCCTTGCCGGGTCCGGATTTGGCGATGGCTACATAGGGGCCTTCGGCGGTGCCGCCGAAGTAGAGCCCGGAATCCACCGCATGGCTCCAGCGGCTGGGGCTGTCGCTGGTGGAGAAATACACCAGGCCCTTGGCCCGGTTCGGGTCGGTGATCGCCAGGGTGGCGCCACCGGCCATCAGTACCGGGCCCTCGCCCGTGGTCAGTCCCTCTACCTGACTGGTCGGCTCGATGCCGCTGGCGCCGCTGTGCCAGTCGATGGCATTGAAACGAAAGCGGATGCCGAATTCCTGGGCCAGCCAGCCGCTGGCGGTGCCGGGGTTGCGCAGATCGCCGTAGCTGCCACCCACATTGAACTGGGACAGGGTGGAGCGGTTATAGCCATTGAACACCTCGGTGCTGTCCCAGGTGTTCAGGTTGCGGTCGGCGTTGTAATGGTCGGCAACAAAGAAAATGCCCTTGCCGGCGGCCACGAAATCTTCCAGAGCCTGCTGTTCGTCCTGGGTGAAGGGGCGGTTGCTTTCCGCCAGTACCAGTACATCCGCGTGGCTGATGGCGGTATAAGTGATGACCGCTTCGTTGGCGCTGCTGTTGGCGGCGGTGGGGTTGGTGTAGTCATCCACGAACTGGATAACGCCGTCGCTGTTCTTGTCCACGCCCCGGTATTCCTGCACCGTATAGCCTTCAGTCACCAGAGCATCGGCGAAGTCGGAAAAGGCACCGTCGATCACCCAGTCCGCATTGCCCTCGGTGCCTCCATGGGACACGTCGAACAGCACCACCTTGCCGTTGTCGTTGGCGCCGGGTGTCTTGATGGGCGCGGGGTAGTTCCACTCGTAAGCATGGGCGGGGGTGAGTAAGGTGGCCAACAGGCCGGCGAACAGTACACGATGCATGACGTTCATCCCTGGTCAGAAAAATGGTGTGGCCAGAGAGTGCAGTGGCGGCAAGACGCGCCGGTATAGATCCCGTGAATTTACGATGAAGACGGGCAGGTTCATGGCCGGGTTGGCAATCCCGATCAATGCCAGAAGATCGTCATGACCCGGTCATGCCCGGGTCATGGAAAGGGCGGCAGAAAGTGGCAGGCGGGAGCAGATAACGAGGAAGTGTCTGGATGAAAGAGTCAGGAGCAATGTGGTGAGCGCCGTGGGTACAGCCCCCGGGGCGCTGTCGTCTCTGTCGCTGGTGGCTGACAGCGAGCAGGCCTTTACCCTGCGGATCACGCTGGCCCGTCTGGCCCGGCGGACGCTGGATGTGCAGTACTACATCTGGGATGACGACACCACCGGCAAGCTCCTGACCTACCGGGTGCTGGAGGCGGCACGCCGGGGCGTGAAAGTGCGCATGCTGCTGGACCACGCCAACCAGCTGGGCCGGGATGTGAAGTGGGCGGCGCTGGATGCCCACCCCAATATCGAGGTGCGCCTGTTCAACGCTTTCCGTGGGCGCTACAAGCATTTCCTGCAATGGCTCCATCACATGCCGCTGCTGAATCACCGCATGCACAACAAGGCCTGGATCGTGGATGGCGAACGGGCCCTGGTGGGCGGCCGCAATATTGCCGATCACTATTTCGGTGTGAATGCCTCCACCAACTTCCGTGATCTGGATCTGTACGCCCGCGGCCCCATCGTGGCGGATACTCAGGCGGCGTTTGACTGCTACTGGGACAGCCCGCTGGCGATGCCCATGAAGACCCTGCGTCGTTACCGGGAATCGGCGGCGGAGCGTGTCTGGCAGTGGTTGCGACAATGGCGCCGCTCCCTGAAAAACTACCCCTACCTGTTTCCTCAGCACGAAGCGTTCTTCACCGACTACCTGGCAGGGCAGGATCGCCAGTGTGTACAGGCCCATGCGGTGTTGCTGTTCGATAGTCCCGACAAGGCCGCCGGGGTCAAGCAGACCCTGATGGGCGACCAGCTCGCCCACCTGCTGGCCCGGGATGATCATCAGGAGCTGCTGATGGAGGCCAGCTATTTTATTCCCGGTGATGCCTTTGTGGCGGAACTGGCGGAAATGAAACAGCGGGGTGGTCGCGCGGCGGTGCTCACCAACAGCCTGGCCACCAATGATGTGATTGCCGCCCACGGTGCCTATGCCCGTTATCGTGATGGCTTGCTGAACGCCGGTGTGGAGCTGCATGAGCTGGCGCCGAACGCTCGGGCCCTGCATCGGCAGGTGCGGTTGTTCAAGGGCCGCTCCCGGGCCAGCCTGCACACCAAGGCCATGGTGCTGGATCGGCGCGAAGTGTTCGTGGGCTCATTCAATATCGATCCACGTTCGGTGCATCTGAATACCGAGATGGGCTACTACGTGGCGTCTGCGGAACTGGGCCAGCAGGTAGCAGCCTTTATCGAAGAGGGGCTGGCGCCGGAAAACAGTTATCGAGTCGACAAAGAGCAGGGCAAACTGACCTGGGCCGGTGATGGCCATGACGGTCGTCCACTAGTGCTTCACAACGAACCCGGCGTGACGGTATGGCGGCGGATGCTGGCATGGTTACTGTCGCTATTGCCCATTGAGCGGATGTTGTAAGGCCGGCAAGCTCGAGCAACGCCAATGGCCATCTTATTTCCACTGTAGGAGCTATGCTTGCATGGCGAATGGTGCGTTGTTCGCCATGCAAGCATAGCTCCTACAGTGAGCTTCGGCCCGCCCTGCATTAAAACGTTTTGGAGAGAGTTATGTCCCAGCCGTTCTGTTTTCGCTTTCGGGTTCGTTACAACGAATGCGATGCCCAGCAGGTGGTTTTCAATGCTCGTTACGGCGATTACGTGGATCTCGCCATGACCGAATTCATGCGCGCCATGGGTTGTGACTACAACCAGTTGCTGGCGCAGGGGCTGGATAATCAGGTGGTGAAGTTGACCACCGAATGGCAATCCTCGGCACGCTTTGACGATGTGCTGGACGTGTTCGTGTCACTCCAGCATCTGGGTAATACCTCGTTCACTCTGGAAGCGGATATCCGCCACGCGGACGAAGGGCGAGCCATCGCCCGTGCGGAAGCGGTGTACGTGATGATGACCACGGAACCGTTCGAGAAAACCCCGGTGCCCGACGAATTTCGCGAGTTGCTGCAGACCGGAGCGCCGGGTGTGGTGATTGATCAGAGTGGGCGCCCGTAACGAAGGGAGTTACGCCTTTGCTGATCTCTCTGCGCCAGATTCCCAGCAGCGAGAGTGCTGCTCGAACTGAAAGCCAATGGCCTTATCCTGCAACACCGCCAGATATTGGCGGACGCATTCAATATCGATTCGTGCTTGGAGTATTTGAATGCCGAAATGGGCTACTATGCGGCGTCTGAAGTAGTGGGCCAGCAGGTTGATGCCGTTACCGAAGAGGGGACGGTGATCACACCGTCGGATTTTTGCTGTCCCGGTAGTTCTCCACACGCTACAACCCTCCTGCCGCCATGCAAGCATCGTTATTTGTTCCGCTGACTCTTCGGACCGTCCCGTATTGAAAAGTTTTGGAGAGTGTTATGCCCCAGCCGTTCTGTTTCCGCTTTCGGGTTCGCTATCAAGAATGCGATGGCCAGCAAGTGGTTTTCAATGCCCGTTACGCGGATTACGTGGACCTTGCCATTAAGGAGTTCATGCGCGCTTTGGGGTGCGAGTACAGCCAGTTGCAGGCACGAGGGCTGGATAATCAGGCCGTGAAGCTGACCATAGAGTGGCAATCTTCGGCGCGTTTCGACGATGTGCTGAACGTGTTCGTGTCAGTGAAGCAACTGGGCAACACCTCCTTCACCCTGGAAGCGGAAATCCGCCATGCTGACGATGACCGCGCCATTGCGTATTCGCAAGCGGTGTACGTGATGATGACCAACGAACCGTTTGAAAAGACACCGGTGCCCGACGACCTGCGTGAATTGTTTCAGGTCGGGGCACCGGGTGTGGTGATTGATCAGAGTGGGCGAGGCTGACACCTCAGCCGTAGGCGCGATAACAGCAGTCGTGAGTTGCGAGAAGCGAGTTTCGAAAGGAAAAACCTCAAGGAGTGGAAGTTTCAGGTTTTCGCGACTCGAAACTCGTGCCTCGAAACTGATTAATCGCGCCGCCAGCGATGCTCCTACGGGCGGTGATCGTAACGTAGTGTGGATTAGCCGCAGGCGTAATCCACCATGCTGTCCTCTGCGAATCATCACCACCCTGAAAAAAAGGTGGATTACGCCTTCGGCTAATCCACCCTACGCCATGTTATTGCGTTACAGGTCCGCCGCCTGGATGGCGGTGAGGGCGATGGTGTAGACGATGTCGTCCACCAGGGCACCCCGGGACAGGTCGTTCACCGGTTTGCGCAGGCCCTGCAGCATGGGCCCCACGCTGATGCAGTTGGCGCTACGCTGCACCGCCTTGTAGGTGGTGTTGCCGGTGTTCAGGTCCGGGAAGATGAACACCGTGGCGCGGCCGGCCACCGGGCTGTCCGGGGCCTTGGCCTTGCCCACGCTGTCGATGGCGGCGGCGTCGTACTGCAGCGGGCCATCCAGTAACAGATCCGGGTTGGCCTCGCGGGCCAGGCGGGTGGCGTCGCGGACCTTCACCACATCGTTGCCGGTGCCGGAATCCCCGGTGGAGTAACTGAGCATGGCCACCCGCGGGGTGATGCCGAAGGCTTTTGCCGAGGCGGCGCTCTGCCGGGCGATTTCCGCCAGCTGCTCAGCGTCCGGGTCCGGGTTTACCGCACAGTCCCCGTAGACCAGCACCTGCTCCGGCAGCAGCATGAAGAAGATCGACGATACCAGGTTGTATTCCGGGGCGGTCTTGATCAGCTGCAGGGCCGGGCGGATGGTGTTGGCGGTGGTGTTGATGGCGCCGGACACCAGACCGTCCACTTCGTCCAGGGCCAGCATCATGGTGCCCAGCACCACGGTATCTTCCAGCTGGGCGCGGGCCATGGGGGCGTTGAGGCCCTTGTTGCGGCGCAGCTCCACCATGGGTTCCACGTACTGTTCGCGAATGCTGTCCGGGTCGAGAATTTCCAGGCCTTCCGGCAGGGTAATGCCCTGGGTGCGAGCCACGGATTCCACCGTTTCCCGTTTGGCCAGCAGCACGCAGCGGGCAATGCCCCGTTCCTGGCAGATGGCCGCTGCCTCGATAGTGCGCGGTTCGCTGCCTTCCGGCAGTACGATGCGCTTGTTGGCTTCGCGGGCCCGTTGCACCATGCGGTAGCGAAAGGCGGGCGGTGACAGGGTCAGCTCGCGGGGGCTGCCGCAGCGCTCGCGCAACCATTCATGGTCCAGATGGCTGGCCACAAAGTTGGTCACCTTTTCCACCCGCTCGCTGTCGTCCACCGGGATTTCCCGGTTCATGCGATTCAGGTTGGTAGCGGTTTCATAGGAACCGGTGTCGACCGTCATCACCGGCAGGCCCGCATCCAGGGCACTTTGGCACAGGCGCATTACCCGCGGGTCCGGCTGGAAGCCGGTGCACAGCAACAGCCCGGCCAGGGGCACGCCGTTGCTGGCGGCCAGGCTGGCGGCAACGATGATGTCGTCCCGGTCGCCGGGGGTCACCACCAGCACCCGTGGCTGGAACAGCTCTACGGTATTGGGCAGGGCGCGGGCGCAGAGCACGATTTTCTCCATGCGCCGGTGCTCGTCATCGCCGGCGTGCAACACGTTGGCGCCGAGCAGCTTGGCGACATCGCGGGTGCGCGGCGCATTCAGTTCTTCCTGCCAAGGCACGCAGCCGAGCAGGCGCAGGTCGCCTTTCTCCAGGGCCGGAAATTGCTGCTTGAGTTGCTCTGGCAGGCTGTCGTCATGGACCTTGTTGAGCACGACCCCCAGCACTTTGTCGTTGCGACTGCCGCCGAACTGGCGGCAGTGAATTTCCAGGCTGTCGGCCAGGGCAGACACGTTGCCGTCTTCCGGCGCCGCCACCAGAATCACGTCCGCCCCCAGGCTGCTGGCCAGTGCCGCGTTCAGGCGAGCGGCATAGCTCACCGTGCGGGTAGGCACCATGCCTTCCACCACCATCACGTCCTTGCCTTCGGCGGCCTGGTGAAAGCGTTGCACGATCTGCTCCAGCAGGTCGTCGAGCTGCCCGTCGCCGAGGTACTTTTCCGTCTGCTCCAGGGGCATGGGTGCGGGCGGTTCGATGGAGAAGGTGCGGGTGATCAGTTCACTGGATTGTTCCGGGCCGGTATCGCCGGGGTGGTGCTGGGCGATGGGCTTGCAGAAACCGATCTTCAGGCCGCCCTGTTCCAGGGCCCGCAGCAGCCCAAGGCTGGTGGAGGTGAGCCCTACGCCGAAGCCGGTGGGGGCAATAAAGTAGATCTGCATTATGTCTCCTTATTGGCGCCGATGGCTGCCAGGGTTTCCAGGGCGATCTGGCGTTCCTCGTTGGTGGGCACCACCAGAATGCGGGGGCTGTTGTCGGCCTGGATTTCGCCGCTGTTGCCGCCCACGCAGGCACGGTTGGCATCGTCGTTGATGGCCAGCCCCATGAGCCCCAGATGGGCCACGGTCTTGGCCCGTACCAGAGCCGAGTTCTCGCCAATGCCGCCGGTGAAGATCAGGCCGTCCAGCCGGGTCAGGGCGCAGGCCTGGCCGGCCAGGGATTTGGCCAACCGATAGCAGAACACCTCAATGGCCAGGGTGGCGCCCTCATGGCCTTCGCTGCTGGCCTGCTCCAGGGTGCGCATGTCGTTGGACAGCCCGGACAGGCCAAGCAGGCCGCTTTCCCGGCTCAATACCTGATCGGTGTGTTGGGCGGACCAGCCCCGTTCCCGTTCCAGAAAAGCGTGCAGGCTGGGGTCCACATCGCCACTGCGGGTACCCATCACCAGCCCTTCCAGCGGCGTGAAGCCCATGCTGGTGTCGCGGCTGTGGCCATCCTGCACGGCGCAACTGGAGCAGCCGTTGCCCAGGTGGGCGGACAGCCAGCCACTGGTGTCCACCGGTAACCCGGTGAGGCTCGCAGCCCGTCGGGTCACATAGCAATGGCTGGTGCCATGGAAGCCATAACGACGAATGCGCTGCTGCTGATACAGCTCGATGGGCAGCGCATAGCGGTAGGCGTGTTCGGGCAAGCTCTGGTGAAAGGCGGTATCGAACACGGCCACCTGGGGCAGGTCGGCAAACAGGGCCTGGGCGGCGTCGATGCCCAGCAGGTTGGCCGGGTTATGCAGGGGCGCCAACGGGCTGGCGGCACGGATCGCTGCCAGGGCGTCCTCATTCAGTAACCCGGCCGCGGTGAACTGCTCGCCGCCGTGGACCACCCGGTGGCCAATGGCGGCCAGCCGGTCCCCGGCGTAGGCCTGCACCCGGGGCAGCAGGGCTTCCAGGGCCTGGCGGTGATCCGCGTCTGCCAGCGGCTCTTCCTGTTGCTCGCCATCCTGCTCCCAGCGCAGTACCGCCTCGGGGCTGTTCAGTCTTTCTGCCAGCCCTTCCAGGGGAAACTCGCTGCTGTCTTCATCCACCAAGGCGAACTTGATGGACGAGCTGCCACAGTTGATTACCAGTACCAGCGGTGTGGTCATTCCTGCCTCCTTGCCATTGCGAGGTTCCACTATATACAAGGTAAGGCGGGGCTGTATCACCGGGTTGGTGGCGTTAATGTATGCAGGGCGCGGCGAAGGGGTAGAGCGCAGAAAATGCGCTGGCGCCGCCGCGATTATCGGGGATGACAATCGCGGTGGAACCATCGCTCCTACAAGTGCAGGCGGGGCGTATCAGGCGCCGGCAATATCCAGTACCACTTTGCCTTTGGCGGTACGTGAGGTGAGCGCGGCCAGGGCCTGCTCGTACTCCTCGAACGGGAACACCTGGCTGATGCGCGGGTTGATCTTGCCCTGATTGAACAGCTGCATCAGTTCCATGATGTTCTGGATGTTGGTTTGTGGTTCCTTCTGGGTGAAGGCACCCCAGAACACGCCGATGATGGAGCAGCCTTTCAGCAGCGCCAGGTTGGCGGGGATTTTCGGAATGTCGCCGGCGGCGAAGCCGACAATCAGCAGGCGACCGTTCCAGGCCATATTGCGGATGGCCGCTTCGGTAAACCTGTCGCCCACCGGGTCGTAGATCACGTCCACGCCCTTCGGGTAACGCTGCTTGAGCGCGTCCTTGAGATCCTCGTCGGCGTAGTTGATCAGGTCATCGGCGCCGGCCTCCTTGGCCACTTCCAGTTTCTCGGCGCTGCTGGCGGCGGCGATCACGGTGGCGCCCATGGCCTTGCCCAGCTCCACGGCCGCCAGGCCCACGCCGCCGCTGGCACCGAGTACCAGCAGGGTTTCCCCGGGCTGGATGTTGGCGCGCTGCTTGAGGGCGTGGTAGCTGGTGCCGTAGACCATGGAGAAGGCGGCGGCAGTGTGGTCATTCATACCATCCGGCACCGGAATCAGCTGGTTTTCCGGCACCAGAATTTCTTCCGCGAAGGCGCCGTAGCCGGTCAGGCCCATGACCCGCTGGCCGGGTTTGAAACGCTGAACGCCGTCGCCCACGGCCAGCACTTCACCGGCCATTTCACCGCCCGGTGAAAACGGCAGCTCCGGCTTGATCTGGTACTTGCCTTCAATGATCAGGGTGTCGGGGAAATTCAGCCCGGCGGCCTTTACCCGTACCTTCACCTGGCCCTTGCCCGGCTCGGGGGAAGGGATGTCGTCGATGACCAGCGTGTTCGCCGGCCCCAGTTCCTTGCACAAAATCGCGCGCATGTGGTGCTCTCCCGGAAATCTGTTTTTTATGTGTAGGAGACGCTAACGCCGTTGGGGGGATTAGACAAATGCATGGGGTGGATGGGGGGGAATAAAGATGACTTATAAAGAATTGTAGGAGCCATGCTCGCATGGCGAATAGCCCTGGGATGGGCTATCGCGAGCAGGTTCGCCATGCAAGCATGGCTCCTACAGAGGGGGCTTACCGGTGCCCGGTGAACTCCACCACCTGCTGGAAGGTGGGGCGGTTTTGCCAGTGGATGGCGGGGACCGTGGCCAGGCCGATGGCGCGGTGCTGGATCTGGTCCTGGCTTTCGTCCACGTTCCAGCTGTCCATGCTGGCAATGCCGCCGAGTTGCTCGATGGCCTGGTTGAGGCTGTTGGCCAGCGCGCTGCGGCAGGTTGCCAGGTCATCGCTGTCCGCGCAGCGCAGGGCCCGGTAGGGGCTGGCGCTGTTGCCTGCGGCCTGTTCCAGCACCCGTTCCAGATAGCCGTAGTAGCCATTGTTGTAGGCGGAGCCGCCGGCACCGGGTTTGTTGTCCCGGCCCATCAGTGACAGGTTGCGGCCGTCCACGTCTTCCACGGCGGTGATCTGCGGCAGCAGGATGTCGATCATCAGCGGGTACCAGGCATCCATCAGGGCCACGGCGGCTTCCTCGTCGTAGTTGCCGTCACCGTCCCGGTCCCGGCGCAGGGCACCGTTGTCGACCCAGTCCTGCATCAGGCGGATGGCGCTGTCCTGATCGCCGGTGACCGGCGCGCTTGCCAGCAACGCCAGAGCGGCGGGGACGATTTCCTGGCCGCGCAGATCCACGGTGGCGGCATCGCCCATGGCTTCCACCATGCGCGCCCGGGTCACGCTGCCTTCCTGCACCAGTTGCTGCAGGCGCACGTCGAGGATGTCGTTACGGTGGGCGGAGCCATAGGGCGCATGGGCATCGGCAGCCCACCAATCGCGGGCCGGACGGTTATTCCAGCTGGCCAGGTAGCCGCGGTCCGGGTTGCTCGCTTGAGGGTGTGCCTGCTGCGGGATAAAGCCGTTCCAGTCGTACTGGCCGTTACCCCAGCTGGGCAGTTCCGGGTGGATGCCGTTGGCCCGTTGCGGGTAATCACCGGAGTGGAAAAAGGCGATGTCCCGGTCATCGATATAGAACCAGTTGAAGCTGCCGGTGGTGTTGTGGAACACGTCGTAGAAGCTCTCTACATCGTGCACGTCATTGCGGCTGGCCTGGAGGAACGGCAGGGCGGTATCCAGTTCGGCAAAGTAGGTGCTGCGCTGGCGGGTCACTGCCACGGGCATGCCGGACACGGTGGCAAAGCCGATCACGGGGCCGTATTCCTCGGTGCGGATCACCCGGCGAGTGACCGCTTCGTTCTGACCCACTGCCTCTGGATCGGTGGAAGAGGCCAGATTCCAGCGGGCCACCCATTGCTCGTCGATCACATCGAAGGGCTGGCACTGGCCGTTGACCTGGTAGCCGCCTTCAACATGGGCCGGCGGCTCGGCCGGTTCACAGCGTTGCACCACCCGTACGTCGGTGAGGTCGGAGCTGCCGGAGGTGGCGCTCCAGGCGAAGTCCGGTCCACGCCCGATGACCACATAGGGCAGGCCGGTGAAGGTCATGCCGCGGGTGTTGATGTCGCCACCATGGACGGCCATTTCCAGCAGCAGCTGGGGCACAAAGTAGCTGGTCTGCGGGCCGAACACGGCCAGTGGCTGGCCGCTGGCGGAATGCTCCGCATTGAGCAGCAGGGCATTGGACATGACGCTGGGGAAACCATCGCGCAGCCCCTGAATGCCGGTTTCGATGGCGGCGATACGTTGCATGGCCTGTTGTTGCTGTTGCTCGGTGAGAGTGTCTTTGCGGGTCCACAGTGCGGGCAGCTGACGGGTCAGGCTGGCCCATTGCTGTGACAGGGCCTGGCCGCCATCGTCCAGGAAGGACAGGGACAGGATGCCGCCGAGCAGGTCGCCCACGGTATCCACCAGGCCGCCGACCACACCGGTGCCGGGCAGGGCGGGGACATTGCCCAGAGCTTCGGGGCACTCGGGCTGGCCCGGGCGGCCACAGGGCTCATGGCTGAGCGGGTCAAAGGTCTGGAAGGAGCCGGCATCAAACATCACCGCACCGGGGAACTGGCCGGCCAACTCGCCGCTCAGTGGACAAATGTCCGGCAGGGTCGGTGGTGACTGGGTGGCGAAGGATGTGGTGGTGGTCACGGAGGATTCCGGATCGGTGCCGTGGCGCAGGTCTTTCCAGAGATCGCAGGCGATCTCCTTGCTGCCGGTCTGGGCTTCCAGGGCCTGCAACAGCAACACATTGTTGTGCTCGTTGCCGCCGCCACCGGCGAAGATGCCCTGGATCAGGGTGGCAATGGCGACCACGTCTTCAATCACGAAAGGTTCCAGTTGTACCCCCAGGGCCACGTATTCCACCGGCACTTGCAGCAGCCCGCTGCGGGCGTCGGCCACGTACTGGTTGAGGCCGGCCACATAGTTGGTGGCGTCGTCGAAGACCTGGGCGCCGTCATCGCCGAAACGGGCGATGGTATTGGCAATCATGGTGGTGCGGTCCTCTTCCCGGTAGGGCGCATTGACGGCGATATCCTCATCGAAGGAGAAGTCCGCCGGTCCCAGAAAACGGGACAGCTCGCCACGGCCGGCACGACGCAGCACATCCAGCAGGAACAGGCGGTCGGCGGCGGTCACATAACCGACCCCGAACAGGGCATCGCGGCGGGACTCGCCGAAAATGTGTGGCACCCCGAAGTTGTCGCGTTTGATATCCACCTGATAGCCGGCGGCATCCAGGGTCTGCTCGCTTTCCCAGTTACCTGCTTCCGGAGCCAGTAGTGGGGCCGCTTTGAAGTAGTCGCCGAGCTGGTCATCAGTCAACCCGGGTTCGCTGCGTACCAGGGCATCGTAGAGACCCAGCTGATCGTCGAAGTGGGGCTCCTTGCTGAGGGCCGGCACCAGACCGGTTTCTGCCACCAGGTCGTCGAACAGGGTGCTGAGCAGATCCCCGAGACCGGGAATGTCTGCGCTCAGATTGGCAACGCCGCCGATGTCATCCTGACCCGGGGGCAGGATGTTCAGTACCGTGCCGTAATCCGCAAAGGGAGCGGTGACATTGGATGGGCGCGGTTCCGGGCCAGTGGGCGTTTCCGGCGTCGGCGGGTTGCTGGGTGTGGGGGGGTTGCTGACTGGTGCCGGGTTGCTGGAGCCTCCGCCGCCACAGGCGGCAAGCAGGCTGGCGCTCAGCAAGGCACTGAGTAACAGGCCGGGTTTCATGATGCTCTCCTCGGGGACATTATTGTTTTGGTCGGCGAACCTGATTCGCACTAACGTCCCAAGATTGGCATTCCTGCGGGTATGAAAGGAGCCCTGGCAACAAAACAGCAAGAAAAGCCTACCGGTGGCTAATCATGTATCGGTATGTAAAAGCAGCAGCGAGCGTCCAGCTACTAGGGGCGAGCTGGTTTGTCAGGTTTTTCTGCGTGGTGGTCGCGAGCAAAGTAACGTCGCGGGCAGGGAGGTGAAGAAGAGGGGCGGGCTGCTCGCGTCTAGTAGCTAGACGCGAGCAGCTAGAAGCTGTTGTTCAGATATTCTTTTCGATATGCGCCAGCACGTTGGCGAGGCGGTCGACGAGAATCTTGTTGATGCTTTTTTCCAGTACCCGGCCCAGCTCGTCGCTGACTACCGCGTCGGCCAGCGGGCGGATGCGGGTGATGAAGTCGGCCAGCTTGGGCACGTCCTCGCCTTCCGGCAGGGCTTCGTCACCGTACTTCTCGTCCACCAGGTGATGGATGATCATGCCGATAAAGCGCTCTGCCAGCTTGTCCACTTCTTCGCGAACCAGGCCGACATGGGTGAGTACCGCATCCAGTGGCACGCCGGCCTCGCTGAGTTCCTTGCCCGCGTTGTAGATGCGCGGGTAGGGAATGCGCAGGCGCATGCCTTCGGGAATGATGTAGCCCAGCTTCACCGCCTTGGTCATCACTTCCGGGGTGATGTCTTCGCCGAAGTCATCCAGCAGTTCCTGGTAGTCCAGGTAAGACGGCACACTGGGGTTCTGCCAGGAGGTCACTGCCACTTCCAGGCCGAGCACATCGTTCAGTTCGCGGCCCTGTTCCCAGGCGCTGAGCAGGTCACGGATATTATTGAGGGTGTAGCCACGTTCCAGCAGGGCGCCGATGATTTTCAGGCGCGCCAGATGCACATCGGTATAGATACCGGTACGACCGCGTTTTTCCGGTGGCGGCAGAATGCCCCGGTCCTGGTAGGCACGCACGTTACGCACCGTGGAGCCGGCCTCGCGGGCCAGTTCGTCGATGGTAAATTCCTTGTGGTTGCCGGCTTCGGCCTGAAGCGCGCCTGTCACAGGCTGAGTATATTTCTTCAGGCTGCGCAGGATAGCGGCGGGATTGCGGTCACTGGTTTTCATGCCCGCGATGATAGCCCGCTTTTTGCACAGGCGCCACAGCTCGCAGTGGTTGTGGGTTGGTGATTTAGGACATAAACGTGACGGTCGTCACTTGCGAAGAGGTGGTAATGCAGAGGCAGGAGCTTGCCTGCAAGCGAAACGTCGTTGGCCGAAGGATGATCGCCAGCAACAGAGCTTGGCGTGTGTGGGAAGCGATGCCTGGCATCGCTTCCCACAAGAACCATCTGGCTCAGGGGGTAATTTCCACCTGGGCCAGATTGCGGGCCAGGGAGGGGGTGAAGCGTCCCAGCCATTGCATGCCCCGCGCTTCCGGACTTACTGGCACCACCGCGCGGTTTTTCTCCACGGCCTCGACGATGGCCTGGGCCACCCGGTCCGGGGTGAAGGCACGGCGTTGATAGAACGTGTGGGCGTGCTGGCGGCGCCGTTCCTGTTCCTCGTTGTCGACGCCCACAAAACGGGTGTTGCGAGTAATGGGGGTATCGATGATGCCCGGGCAGATGGCGCTGACGCCGATGCCATGGTCGCCCAGTTCGGCGCGCAGGCATTCGCTGAACATCAGCACCGCACTCTTGCTGGTGGCATAGGCGGGCAACATGCGCGAGGGCATGAAGGCGGCGGCAGAGGCCACGTTGACGATGTGCCCGGCGCGACCCTGGTCGATCATCTGGCGAGCGAACAGGCGGCAGCCATGAATGACGCCCCACAGGTTCACGCCCAGCACCTGTTGCCAATCCTTCACGCTGGTGTCCAGCAGCGAACCGGACAGTCCGATGCCGGCATTGTTGACCACGATGTCAGGGGCGCCCAGTTCCTTTTCCACCCAGGCGGCCAGGGCTTCCATGGAGCGGGTGCTGCTCACGTCGCACTTGCGGCTGAGGGCCTCACCGCCTTCAGCGGTAATGATGCGGGCGGTGGCGGCAGCGGCCTCGGTGTTGATATCGGTGCAGACCACCAGGGCGCCACGGCGGGCGAAGGCCAGGGCGGTTTCCCGGCCGATGCCGGAGCCGGCGCCGGTAATCACGACGCGCTTGCCGCTGTCCGGGCCTTTTATCTGGCTGGTGGTGACTTCACTGCGTTGCAGAGGACCGGAAGCGGGGGCACCGCCGATGTGCTGAATAAATTCGCGAATCCAGTCGGCAGTCACGTCCGGGTGTTGCAGTAGTGGGCCCCAGTGACCGCAATCCAGTTCCCGGCGCCACAACCGATCGGTCCACTGGGACAGGTCTTCCAGCATGGCCGGGCGCACATAGTTGTCCTGGCGGGCGACAATCAGCTGCACCGGCACTTTGGTGTGCCGCTCGCGTGGCTTGAGCAGACAGGGCAACATGTTGGCCCGGTACAATTCGATGCCGTGGGTGCCGTCCTGTAACTGGGTGGCGCTGGGCTCACTGTCCAGGTTTTCGGTACGGCGCAGGACTTTCGGCCAGGCCTTGGCCAGGCCGGCTTTCCACAGGGCCGGGGCCAGTACCGGTAATTGAAACGCGCCGATGTACCAGGAGTGGGACAGCTGGTTGAGCACGGCGCCAATTTTTTGTTCGCGCAGCCGGGCTTTCATCCACTGGCCCACGTGGTCCAGGCAGGGGCCGGACAGGGTGGTGTAGGAGGCGATACGGTTTTCGGCACCCGGGTCGGTGACCGATTCCCAGGTCTGGATGGAGCCCCAGTCGTGGCCCACCAGGTGGACCTTCTCATCGGGGCTGACCGCGTCCATGACGGCATGCAGATCGTCGCGCAGTTCCCGTAACTTGTAGGCGGCACGACCTTGTGGCACGGAAGAATTGCCGGCGCCGCGTACGTCATAGGCGACCACTTTGAAATCCCGGCTCAGTCGCTCGGCGACTTTTTCCCAGACGTGATTGGCGTCCGGGTAGCCGTGCACCAGTATCACTGTAGGGCTCTTGTCCGCACTCCAGGTGCGTACGGCCAGATCTACGCCATCACGGCTTACGGTTGTATCGCACCACTGCACCATCAGGCTGCTTCCTCTTGATTGTCGTTATGGCTGTTGTCGAGCAGGTGAGCCGGGGTGGCGGTCAGCCAGCGCGGGCCCTGGTCGTCCATCAGCAGAAATTCACTGCTGGCGACACTGTATTGGCCATCGCTCAGGGTCAGTTGCCACTGCCACAGTCCCGGGATCAGCGGCGCTTCGTCGATGCGATTGCCCTCCGGCAGGGTGCCGGTTAGCGGCACCAGCCGGTAATGCTGGCGCAGGCCGGGGAACTGGCTGGCCAACTGTTGCGGCGTTTCGCCCTGCTGGAGAGTCCGCGGCAGTTGTTCGCGAATGTCACACAGCTGCGAGTGCAACGGTGCCAGCACGGAGGCCGGACCACTGAGGCTGGCCTTGGCGACATAGCCGTTCTGCACCGCATCGCAACGCAGTATATAGCTCATACCGATCCGGTAGCGGCGCTTTCCCGGTCTGTTCAGGCCAAAGCGACGGCGTGGCGGCTGGCCGGCAAAACGCACCCTGGGCGGGCGGGCCGGATCAAACAGTTGATGGGCTCGCAGCCAGTCGCGGATCAGCAGCTCGCAATCCTGTTCGCTCATCCCTGGTTGCAGGGACGTGGCGATAATCTGCAGACATTTATCGGCCTGTTCCCGGTTGTGGAGATAGGGGGCCAGAGCCTGGGAAGCCGGGGTCCAGAATGCGCTCATGAACGCCTCCGCCATGTTGTTATGGAATGGATTCCGATAATTACAGTGGACAATGTCACGGTCAACCGCTGCGATTGGCATTCCTTTGCCGGTGATGCCTCCCCAGGGTCAATGCGGCGTGACAATTCGGGTACAGAGCGTTCGCGTGATCTTCACAAATTTCCGGTGCTCACTTGTTAAGGTATGCGTCTGAATAAGCTTCAAACATAGCGGTTGACCCGGCAAAAGCCGGCACTAAGGAGATGAGTGTGCGCCATCAAGCCCAGTCGTTACGGGGCCTGACAGCCCTGCTTTCCCTGTTGTTAGTGATGCTGACGACGGCGTTGCCTGCCCAGGAGGCGCCTCCCTCTGGCCAGGACTATGCTGAGCTGGCCACGCTGCTGGAGAATGATGCCACCCGCCAGCAGTTGATTGATCAGCTGCGCGGTCTTCAGGCTGCTGCCAATCCTGCCCCGCTGGGGCTTGAGGGTGAGGTTCCGGCCAGCGAAATCGCCGCCCAATCCCCCAGCGGTCAAACCGCCGAGCAGGTATCCCTGGCCCGCCGCATGGCGGCGGCCACCGGCAGCCTGGCCGGTGACATGGGTCGCCAGTTCGCGGCATTGAGTGGTCTGGTTACCGGCTGGTTCGCCAGTGATGACAGTGCTGCAGAAGCGGCTGCCACCACCTCAGTGGATATGAAAGCGGTCACCGCTGCGCTGTTGAATCTGGCCATTCTGGTGGTGATCACTTTCGCCGTGTTCTGGGCGCTGCGAATGCTGGCGGGCTCAGCCTTTGGCCGGCTCAGCAACTGGGCCCGAGGCGGCTCGGAAAAGCTGGCGATTCTGCGCACCACAGTTGGTGTGGCGGTTGCCGCGCTACTGGATGTCATTGTGGTGGCGCTGGCCTACCTGGCCGGTACCTTTGTGGCGCCGCTGCTGACGGAACAGCTGGGCGCGGATGCGACCCGGCTGGCCCTGTTCCTGAATGCCTTTCTGATCGTGGAACTGGCCAAGGCCGGTCTGCGCATGTTCTTTTCCTCCCAATATGAGGGCCTGCGAATGCTGCCGGTGGCGGCGGAGCAGGCGCGCTACTGCAACCGGTTTCTGGCCCGGGAAGCGGGATTGATCGGCTACGGCATGTTGGTGTTGGTACCAGTGCTGAACTTCAATGTGTCCCAAGCTGTGGGCAGTGGCGCCGGCACCCTGATCATGCTGGTGGCGCTGGCCTATGCCGCCGTAGTGATTGTCCGCAAGCGGCAGGTGCTACGCGACGCACTGACCGAGCGTGCCAATGCCAGTTACGGCCCCCTGCGTCTGGCACTGCTATTGCTGGCGCGCATCTGGCACTGGTTGGCTCTGGCCTATGCCCTGCTGGTGTTTGCGGTCACCGTGCTGCATCCGGAAACCGCGTTGCCCTATGTGGCTATGGCGACTCTGGAGACCCTGATTTATGTGGGTGTCGGGCTGCTGGTGTCGGTGGCGCTGGGACAGCTGATCGGCAAGGAAATCCAGCTCTCCGACCGTCTTAATGCCAGCATGCCGCGCCTGCAGGCCCGGGTGAACACCTATGTGCCCAGCGGGCTGAAAGTCATTCGCGCGCTGATCCTGATCCTGGTGGTGGTGCTGTCGCTGGATGCCTGGGAGCTCTATGACCTGGCCGCCTGGTATGCCACCACGGCGGGGGCGCAGACGGTTTCCGCGCTGATCGATATCCTGATTATTCTGGCGCTGGCGGCCCTGGTGTGGGTGGTGCTGGCAAGCCTGGTGGAGCATAAGTTCAGCCCGCGCGAAGACAGCACGCCAGCTGAGGCGGCCCGCGGAGAGACCCTGCTGGGACTGTTCCATACCACCATGGCCATTACCATCATCATCATGACGACGATGATCGTGTTGTCCGAGATCGGTATCGAGATCGGCCCGCTGATTGCCGGCGCCGGTGTGCTGGGTCTGGCCATTGGTTTTGGTGCCCAGAAGCTGGTGCAGGACGTGATCACCGGGATCTTCATTCAGCTGGAGAATGCCATGAACACCGGCGATTTCGTCAGCGTGGGTGGCAATTCCGGGACCGTGGACCGGGTGGGGATCCGCTCGGTGGCCCTGCGGGATCTGTACGGCACCTACCACATCGTGCCGTTCTCCTCGGTGGATGCGGTGTCCAACTTCACTCGCGAATTCGGTAACCATGTGGGCGAATACGGCATTGCCTATCGCGAGAGTATCGATGATGCCATCGTTCAGCTGGAAGCCGCTTTCGAAGAGCTCAAGGAAGGGGCCCACAAGGACAATATTCTGGCGCCGATGACGGTTGCCGGGGTTACCGCGCTGGCGGACAGCTCGGTGAATATCCGGGTGGTGATCAAGACCACGCCGGGTAACCAGTGGGCCGTGGGTCGTGCCTTCAATCGTCTGGTGAAGATCTACTTCGACAAGGCCGGCATCGAGATTCCGTTCCCCCATACCACCCTGTACTTCGGCGAAGACCGGGACGGCAAGGCCCCGGCGGGCAACATCCGCCTGGCCGACCAGCGGGTGGTGTCCACCCAGGATGGCAACGACGGGTAAGACTGGCGCCTGCCACGGCAGGCGTTGTTGAACATCAATTTTTCACCACAGAGGGCACAGAGTTCACGGAGGAAAAGACTTTTCTCTGGTTATTCTGTGCCTTTTTTGATGATGCTGCCTGAATTCTGGAACGCCGCTATTGATTGCGTAGGGTGCAGTTCGCCTTAGGCTCAGTGCACCCTACGTTTGCAACGTTGCGGGGCTTTTGCACCCCAAAAAAAAGGGCCGGCATAAATGCCGACCCTGGAGTCACCGGAAAAGGGAGAGCTCGGTGATGGAAATTGTTAGGCGGCCTCCTCCTTGAGGAGGTCGCCCAGCAAGGCTTCAAAGTTCTTCAGCTGCTCGCTGTTGTCGTGGTCCCAGGGGTGGAAACCGGGTTTGAACCAGTCGAACCAGGGCTTGGTAATATTGCGGAAAATCCCTTTCTTGCCCCAGGTATTCCTGGCCACGGCGCGCCAGCCTTTCAGATCGGTCAGGCCGCCCTTGATGCGCACATTGTGCACGTAGAAGGGAATCATCAGGGCAAAGAAGATGCCGGTGGCGGCGACCAGGGTGCCGCTGCGCAGGGCATAGGCGCCCAGGTTGCTGTCGTCACCGACGGCCACCTGGTAGACATCGAAGGCCACCGCCTTGTGCTCGGTTTCTTCCAGGGCGTGCCAGTTCCAGATGGCCTTGTAGCCCTCGTCGGCCCCTTCCATGATTTCCGGCAGATCCAGCAGGCCGCCACCGAGAATGGCGGTCAGGTGTTCCAGGGCCACGGTGGCAGCTAACTGGAAGGATTGCGGGGAATAGTCCTGCACGGCTTTCAACAGGCGGGCCACAAAGGCTTCCTGGGCGTGCAGGGGAATACCTGCCTGGGCCACGAAATCGTTGTATTCTTCGTGCTCCCGGCCATGCATGGCTTCCTGACCAATAAAGGCAGTGACCGCCTTTTTCAGCTCGGGATCCGTGATCTGGTCACGGTAATTGCGTACGCTGTCGATGAAAAAGCGTTCCCCCACCGGAAAAAACAGGCTCATGGTGTTCATGAACTGGCTGACATTCAGGCCGTCCCGGTGCCAAGTCAGGGCTTTGGCCGGGTTCAGGTTGAATTTCAGATTGCGGCGGATGGGAAGAATCGAGATCGCCATGGTGCGTACCTCCGTAACTGTTACATCATTCGATGATACAATTGCTGTGTCACACAGCAAGTTTTTTCCACCGGGAAATGAAAAAAATGGCTCATGATAAACAGGAAGTTGCCAATCGTTTACTGGATGGCCTCATTGACCACCTGCTGGCCAAACTGTCGCCGGGGCAGCTGGACGGGCTGATCGAGCAGGAGCTGGATTACGCTCTGGATGTGGCCACCCGCTATACTCTGAACGATTGGGTCAGCGTCGAGCAGATCCGTATGACTGCCCAGAAATATGCGGCAGAAATGGACATCAGCGGCGCCATTCCCGAGTTGGTCGGTGACATGGTGGAGCAATTCTACGACCACGGTATCCAGAGCGACCGCCTCATCGGCGATGTGGTGGACGAGGATGTGGTCATGGCCCTGCTCGACAAGGTGCTGGAGATTCCCCTGTCTCGCCAGAGCATGGCCTGGCTGGGCCGCAACCCGGTGCTGCTGGCGTTGCTGGCCGGTGGCGCCCAGCTGGGGCTGAAAACCCTGCTGCACCAGGGCTTGCCGCCGGCGCTGCACGAGCAGTTGCGCAAGCGCCTGCCGGCCCGTTGGCTGGGCAGCCTGGAAGTGCGTTTGCAGGAATGGTTGCTCAAGCGCACGGAACAACTGCTCAGTGACCCCTGGCTGTACCGGGATGAAAACCTGGACGAACTGCGCGAGCTGGTGCTGGTGGCCTGGCAGGAATTCTCCCAGCGTCCGGTTGCGGAGTTGCGCGAACTGATCAGCAGCGAGGATATTCAGGAGCTGTTCGTGATCGGTTTCGAGTACTGGCGCGATCTGCGCCATACCGACTACTTCATTGCCATGCTGGATTCCGGGGTCAACGCCTTCTTCGATAAGTACGGCGACACCACCCTGATGGAGCTGCTCGACGAACTGGGCGTCACCCGAGAACTGATGCTCGACGACGCCCGCCGCTTCCTGCCCCCGGTAATGGAAAAATTGCGCGCCGAAGGCCTGCTGGAGGCGTGGTTGCGTCGACATCTGGAGGGGTATTTTCGGGCGGAGGAGACGCTGGAACTTCTTTAGTTAACAGTTAATAGTGAATAGTTAACAGCTGCGCGATTAGCGTTGGGCTGTATCTGAAACGCAAGAGGCCGCGCCCATACTCTGGGCGCGGCCTCTTGCGTTCAGGCTCTACGGCGACTTCGCCGCGCGCTGTTAACTATTCACTGTTAACTGTTAACTATCCAGCGCCTTCCTATACGCCTGAGTATGCAACAACTCCACCAGCTCCTTCTCCGGCACCGGGCGGCTGATCAGGAAGCCCTGGATGATGTCGCAGTGCATGTCGCGCAGGATGCTCAGGTGGGCTTCGGTTTCCACCCCTTCAGCGACCACGTTCATTTGCAGGCTGTGGGCCATGTCGATGATGGCGCGGGTGATGGCGGCGTCGTCCGGGCTCTTGTCCAGATCCATGATGAAGGAACGGTCGATCTTCAGAGTGTCCACCGGGAAGCGTTTCAGGTAGCTCAGTGAGGAGTAGCCGGTACCGAAGTCGTCCAGGGCCAGTTCGATGCCGCGGGTACGCAGCTGCTGGAGCAGTTCGATGTTCTGCTCCATGTCTTCCATGATCAGGCTTTCGGTGAGCTCCAGTTCCAGCAGGTGAGCCGGTAGCTCGGTGCTTTCCAGCACCCGGTCGACGATCTCGGCCACATTGCCCTTGCGGAACTGGTGGGCGGACAGGTTCACCGATACACAGATATTGCCCAGCCCCTGTTTGTTCCACTGGTGGGCTTGGCGGCAGGCACGCTCCAGCACCAGTTCGCCGATGGCGGAGATCAGCCCGGTTTCCTCGGCCAGGGGAATGAAATCCGCTGGCGGCAGCAGGCCCATGGTCGGGTGTTGCCAGCGTACCAGGGCTTCCACGGAGGTAATGCGGTTGCTGGCCAGGTCCATCTTCGGCTGGTAATAGACGACGAATTCGTTCTTGAAGATGGCCTTGCGCAGGCTGGTTTCCAGGGCCAGCTGTTCCACCGAGGCCACGCGCATGTTGCTGCGGTAGAACTGGAAGTTGTTACCGCCGCTGCGCTTGGCCTGGTACACCGCCATGTCTGCCTGATTGATCATGCTCTGGGCTTCCTTGGCGGTGTCCGGGAACACACTGATGCCAACGCTGGCGCCTAGCAGCAGTTCGTGGCCATCAATCATGAAGGGCTTCTTCATGGCATTGATCAGCTTCTGGCAATGCTGGCTGATGGCCCCTTCGCCGCCGTGGTTTTCCAGCAGCAAGGTGAATTCGTCACCGCCCACCCGGGCGAGATTTTCTTCGCCACCGGCGTGCTGGCCCATGCGCTCGGCGGCGGCCTTGAGCAGACGGTCACCGATTTCATGGCCCAGGGATTCGTTGATTGGTTTGAAGCGGTCCAGGTCGATCATCAGCAGCGCCACCTTTTCCCGGTTCAGTCGTGCCAGGGTCAGGGACTTGTGCAGGTGTTCGCGGAACTGGGTGCGGTTGGCCAGGCCGGTGAGGCGATCGTAATTGGAAAGGAACTGTAGCTGCTGTTCCGTTTCCTTGCGGGTTGTCAGGTCGGACATCATGCCGACAAAGCGGATCACCTTTTTGTGTTCGTCGCGAACCGCACTGACCTGAAGCCATTCCGGGAAGGGCTCGCCATTCCGGCGGGTTTCGTTGATTTCGCCTTCCCAAAAACCGTTCTCTTTCAGGGCGGCGGTAATCATCTTGTAGGTGTCGCGGTTGGCGGCGGTTTCCTGATGATCCAGCACCTGCTTGCCCAGCACCATGGATTCGCTGTAACCGGTAATCTGTTCGAAGCGCGCATTCACCGCCAGGAAACGGAACTTGTGGTCGAGGATGAAGATGCCTTCCGGGGCGTTGTCGAAGACGGTGGCGGCCAGCCTGAGCTGCTCCTGGCTCTGGCGGTCTTCAGTGATATCCCGGCGGGTGCCGATCATGCGCAGGGCGCGGCCCTGATCAGACCATGTCACCACTCGGCCCTCGTCCTCGATCCAGCGCCAGCTGCCATCCGCATGGCGCAGCCGATACACCGCATGGTAACGGTCATCCTGGCCTTTGAAGTGGGACACCATGGCGCGGCGGATGCGGGTCAGGTCTTCCGGGTGAACCAGGGTTTCCAGATCGCCGAAGAAGTTCTTGAAGTAGGCGCCGTCGTAGCCCAGCAGGCGGTCGAAGTTGGTGTGGTAGTTGCGACCGGTATCCAGCATCCAGTCCCACAGGCCGATATTGCTGGCTTCCAGCGCCAGTTCCAGCCGTTCACCGGTGGCCGCCAGGGCCTGGTTGGTTTCGCCCAGGGCCCGGGTGCGCTCCTGCACCATGGATTCCAGTCGCTCGTTGGTTTCCTGCAGGCGCTGGCGGGCTTCCTTGCGTTCGTAGATTTCCTGGGCCAGCTTCTCGTTGAGTGCTTCCGCGTCGCTGCGAGCCCGGTTCAGATAGTCGATCAGTGAGCGGTTGCTGGCCTGCAGCATCATGGCCTGGTGGCCGGTCTGGTTGATGCGTCGGGCGGCGAACAGGAAGAACAGCGCCAACAGGGACATCAGCAGCATCAGTGACAGCTGGCCATGGGCCTGGGTTTCCGAGAGCCGCAGCATGCCGGGACCGAGCAGCATCAGCAGATACAGAAAAACGGTGGGGAAGTGGCTGCTATAGGCGGCCAGGGCCATGGTGCTCAGGCCCAGTCCCAGGCAGGCAATGGTTAGCTGGGCGGCCAGCATGTCGCTGGCAAACAGGGTATCCAGTGGATTGAACAGGTAACCGGCCGCGCCCAGGATCAGCGGGGTGCTCAGGGCGATGGCTGAAAGAATGCGACGGCAATGGGGGGTGGCCAGGTCGTCGCGCAGACGCCGATGGCAGAGGGGCAGGGCGATCATCTTGCCGACCTGAACGGCAGCCACCAGGCCCAGCCAGATCAGCAGGTGCTGGCGGGGAATGGGTGTGCTCCAGTAGGCCCATACCAGTGTGACGGCACTGGCCATTTCCAGCAGCATCAGTACCGCAATGCCACTGAGTAACAGTTGGCACTGTTCAGTGACCACGCCATTGAACGGCGGAGCGGTTCGGGTTTGCGGAGACTGCGAAGACACCTTGATTATTATCCTCTGGCTTTTAGCCGAGTGTTTTTCTTTGTCAGTTTACCTATCGGCGATGCCAAGGGAAACCGCCATCTCACTATCGATAGTGGCGTATTGCCATGTCGCAGGGATTCCTCTGGCCTGGTTCAGTATGCAGGCATCGCGCCAGCGGACATTCTGCTAAACTCCCGCGCCATGGATGACGTAACTTCCCTTATTGATGGCCTGAACCCGGCCCAGCGCGATGCGGTGGCTGCCGATGACCGACATTTACTGGTGCTGGCTGGTGCCGGCTCGGGCAAGACCCGGGTGCTGGTGCACCGTATCGCCTGGCAGATCGCCACCGAACAGGCCTCGCCGTTCGGCATTCTGGCGGTGACCTTTACCAACAAGGCCGCCGCGGAAATGCGCGGCCGTATTGAGCAGTTGCTGGACATGTCCGCCGACGGCATGTGGGTGGGCACCTTCCACGGCATTGCCCATCGCCTGCTGCGCGCCCACTGGCAGGAAGCGGGCCTGCCCCAGGGTTTCCAGATCATCGATGCGGATGACCAGATTCGTCTGATCAAGCGAGTGATCAAGGAACTGGGGCTGGACGAGCAGCGCTGGCCGGCCCGTCAGGCCACCTGGTTTATCAACGGTCAGAAGGATGAAGGCCTGCGTGCCAAGCACATGGACGCCAATGGCGACCTGTTCGTGCAGACCATGCAGAAGATCTACTTCGGCTACGAAGAAGCCTGCGAGCGCAGTGGCCTGGTGGATTTCAACGAAATGCTGCTGCGGGTGCTGGAGCTGTTCCGCGACAATGATGGCCTGCGTGGCCATTATCAGCGCCGCTTCCGGCACATCCTCGTGGACGAGTTCCAGGATACCAACAGCATCCAGTACGCCTGGCTGCGGTTGCTGGCCAACGACGATAACGCCGTGACCATCGTCGGTGATGACGACCAGTCCATCTACGGCTGGCGCGGTGCCAAGATCGAGAACATCCACAAGTTCAGCCGCGATTTCCCGGATACCCGCACCATTCGCCTGGAGCAGAACTACCGATCCACCGGCACCATCCTGAAAGCGGCCAACGCGGTGATTGGCAACAATGCCGACCGGCTCGGCAAGGAGCTGTGGACCGAGGGCAGCGACGGTGACCCGATTCGCCTCTATGCCGGTTTCAATGAAGTGGACGAAGCCCGCTTTATTGCCGGGCGGGTGGAAAAGCTGTTTCAGGAAGGCACCGCGCGGCGGGAAATGGCGGTGCTGTACCGCTCCAACGCCCAGTCCCGGGTACTGGAAGAAGCCTTTTTGCAGGCCGGTATTCCCTACCGCATTTACGGCGGTCAGCGCTTCTTCGAGCGGGCGGAAATCAAGAACGCCCTGGCCTACCTGCGCCTGCTCAGCCATCGCGATGCGGACGCCGCCTTCGAGCGGGTGGTGAACACCCCCACCCGGGGTATCGGCAACAAGACCCTGGAAAGCCTGCGCGAGCTGGCGCGGCAGCGCAGTGTGTCCCTGTGGGCCGCGGCCCAAGCGCTGATCAGTGAGCAGTTACTTACCGCTCGTGCCACCAATGCCCTGGCGGTGTTCCTGAACCTGGTGGCGCAGCTGGAGCAGCAGTGCGACGGCCTGTCGCTGGCGGAAACCACCGAACACGTGATCGAAGCCAGCGGCCTAGTGGATTTCCATGGCAAGGAAAAAGGCGAAAAGGGCCAGCAGCGTCTGGAAAACTTGCGCGAACTGGTCTCTGCCACCCGGGAATTCGGCGACGAGGATGAAGACTCCGAACTGGACAGCCTCACCGCCTTTCTGGACCACGCCGCCCTGGAATCCGGCGAGGGCCAGGCCGACGCCCACGAGGACGCGGTGCAGATGATGACCCTGCATTCCGCCAAGGGCCTGGAGTTCCCGGCGGTGTTCATCTGTGGCATGGAGGAAGGTCTGTTCCCCCACCAGATGTCCAGCCAGGAGCCGGGCCGCATGGCCGAAGAGCGGCGTCTTTGCTACGTGGGCCTGACCCGCGCCATGCGCGAGTTGTACCTGACTCATGCGGAAAGCCGTCGTCTGTACGGCAATGAAAACCACAATCCGCCCAGTCGCTTCCTGCGCGAAATCCCCGCCGAGTTTCTGGAAGAAATCCGCGCCCGGGCCGGCTTCAGCCGGCCGGTGGGCGGCGCCGCGCGGCCGATTCGCGAAACCGAATCCAATGGCATCAACCTGGGCGCGCGGGTATTGCACCCGAAATTCGGCGAAGGCACGGTATTGCACTTCGAAGGCCAGGGCCCCAATGCCCGGCTGCAGATCAATTTTGACGGCGCCGGCACCAAGTGGCTGGTCAGCCAGTACGCCCGGCTGGAAGTGATATAACGCCGGATGCCTGAGGCAGGACGCTACACCAGCGTCGAGCCTCAGGCCTCTGGCGAGAAAAATAACCCGAAAGCGGCAGTGTGCTGCCGCCCTTTATCGGAGGAACTACCTTGGATCGTCGTAAATTTGTTTCTGCCCTGGGTCTGGGGCTGGGTGGCCTGGCGCTGGCCGGCTGCGAACAGAAAGACTGCCCGCCCGTGGACGGTCAGGCTGCCGCCGGCGCGGAGCCGGAAAAGAAAAAGCCCGAACAGCAGACCTACGAATGGAAAATGGTGACCACCTGGCCGAAGAACTATCCCGGCCTGGGGGCTGGCGCCAACCG
>UEXM01000394.1_pt1 | contig 47597 bp, 66 predicted proteins | sample 1796661 | NCBI WGS metagenome assembly UEXM01 (sample SAMEA4772469, study PRJEB27181) | metagenome | reverse complement strand
TTCTCATATTTAGACAACGCTCTATTATACAATATTTCTGAAAGACATTCATTATCGAAATCTATTATATCTTGAATGCGACAATAATTTTCATTGGATAACTTTGCTTGTTTGTCATATACTTGTCCTTGTGCTTCTAATGCTTCTTCAGACATAGCAGTTATTGCTCTTACATTATTCAATGGAACGTATTCTACGCCATCTATTTCTATTCTTGATTGCCAATAATTTCTTATTTTCAAAGCCCAATATATATTTATATCACTAACATAATCATAATTACTTATATCATAATCCATACTTTTTTCCTCCTGCATCTTCGGTATCTCTACGGTTCTACAATTTGTGAGACGTAGCCTCGGTACTTATAGTTATCGGAAACCCATTCTTGACAATATAACAGACCCGTAGGGCGGAAAGACTATAAGCCTACATCTCATATCATAACCCCCACATACACTTTTTCGTGGCACATAGTGAGAATAGTAGTACCGAAAGATTATATACCCCCATCCCATGTCATAACCCCCCGATAACCTCCTTTATGCGATAAGTTATACACTCTTGTGTGAAAAAACAAAAAAGAAAAAAGAATCCAAAATCCAAATCCAATTTTTTATACTAGGGGGTATATACCCCCCTAGTTTTTACGTCTCCTTTTTCTAAGGGCTTATTCTTCTACGTTAATAGCATCCCATTCTTCATCGGTCATATATAGACGGTCTACACGACCTCCCATATAGTTGATGACCCAAAGGGTCGGTGCTTCTTCACCTAGGCTGTATAGTGTCTCTAAGACACCTGTCATAAATGAGTCTAGTTGTTTTTCACTAGCCCCACTTACATACAATGCTCGCATTCGTTCTTCAATATATTCTTTCATGGTTTGTTTGCCTCCCATGACCATGCTAGCAGGGGTCAGTATATATACCCTTCGGTCAAGCAATCTTGAATATGAATAGGAAACCCGTAGGGCGCAACCTTTATAGGCTTACTGTGGTACGTTGAGTATGATTAGGATAGGCCGAAGAGAGCCACGATTTGTAGTATATTGAAAAGAAAAACATAGAAAAGAAAAATCCAAATATGAAGAGGGGGGCTGTTGCAGCAACCCCACCTCAACATAATATGGTGGCAATTTATAGTTTTTGTAAATATTCTTTAAATATTTTTAGTACCTCGCTATGATGAGCATTTAATAACTCGTTCAATTCTCTTATTTCTTTTTCGGTATTTTTAATCTTCTCTTGTAGGTCGCTTCTGTCCATGCTCTATCGTAGTCGGGGTTGGTATATATACTTATTCCTCTTCTTCTCTACGCTGTAATGCTCTAAAACAAGAATCAACAGTTCTGTTTAACCTCTCTCGTTGGAAAATTGGTAAGTTCCATCTATCTATTCTATTCCAACCATTATCATCTAAAGCATCTAAAAACTTATTTCTATCAAATCTATTATTATCGGCTGATAAATGTTGTATAAAATTACTAACAATTTGATAGTAAAAGTCTTGAGTATTTTTATCTATTATACTATCTTTAGGTACTGATGTTAGGCATTCTACTATCATTTCGTAATCGCTTCTTGTTAGGCTCATATATCTCGGACTGTATGCCGGTATATATACTTATTGTTTTAGTAATCTCGGACTTATTTCTTATGCAGGCAGGCAAAAAAAGAAAAAAGTTCAAAATCCAAAAATCCAAAAAAGATGCAAATCCCAAAATCCAAATGCACACACTTGTGTATATATACAAAAGACAAAGCCTGCGCTCTAAATCCAAATCCAAAATTAATTTTGGGGGGGGGGTCGAAACCCCCCCGTTTATTTTTACCTTTAATTAACTTCTATGCATACCCCCTTTGCCCAATCATAGACTGATAGTTGATTGTATTTCTTCGCTAGTGCTAAGGCCGCATCTAAATCTTTAACCCATGTTGAGACGTCAACATGGACTTGCTCTTTTTCATCTTCCCATATACCACCGAATACGTTCAAAGCGCCGCCGCCGCCATCGGGTAAGTTATACACTAAATCGCGCTTCCCTTGAGAGCCTCGGTAATCATTGAAGTTAGAAGCACTAAACATTTCATGCGCGCCGTCAAGACTCAAGTATAAATCGTTCAAAAGGTTGTCTTTATTATTCCAATTTTCTAATAGTCCAATTCTTGGGTATTCATTAGGGTTCTGTATTGCGTTCTCTATTTCATGCGAGGCTACTGAAAATATGTTGCCGACTACATTCATTATTTCATCTTCACCCATCGTTTTTAATACATAAGTTTGTATCTTATCGAATAGAAAGAATGTAGGGCGTTTAACATAAACCCCCACTTGATAACCCCATCTAAACGAGAGGCGTTCATTGTTGTGCATTAAGTAAGTACCGTCTAACTCCATGACCCTTCTAAGAAGCATTTGCTTAAGAAGGTTTTGGTTTTATATAATACTTTGAAATCAGCCGGAAAATCAACGAAAAAAAGGAAAAATAAAGAAAAAAAGAAAATCCAAAAAAAATACGAGAATGCAAAATCCAAAAGATTATAAGCCCCCATCTCATCTTAAAAACGGGTTGGACTTCTAAAATCCGAATCACACACATATGTGTGTGTTAACAAAAACAAAAAACGTGTGTCAAATCCAAATCCAAATATGCTTATATACTTATGGGTGTGGCATTCTCACTTGATTTGTGAATGTAATATAACAAAGTATATATACCGCCATCTCATCTCAGGCACGGGGTGGACTGCAATCACCTACCAACCACGTTATTATTATTCGTTTCTACGACGGGCTGCGGGTTTATAGTCTTTGCGAGGTGGTCATCTCTCGACGCTTGTGATTCACGATTCATAATGATTATAAGCCTCCATCTCATCTCAGATTAGGCTAGGTCATGGCGGGTATTGAATAATCGTAAAGGGAGGTTTGTATTAGGGTTAAAGTAAATGCGATTCTATCTCTATTATACAGGCAAGTCAATGAGCCAATTTCTACTTTGACGCTTGTGATGCGTACATAGCAACCTTTTTACGTGTGGATGCTCTCACACGCCTTGATAGGTATGTTAGAGGGTCAATATCATAGGCGACTTATTTCAACCGGAATAATAACCCCATCAATCGAGGTTACTTTTCCCATAACTATAAGTACCGAACCCGTCTACCATAGATTAATGACGTACACAGTGGCGATAACAATAGAAGGCGAAGATGGTGGATATATACACAAAGCAGGCAATTTACTAGGCGTAATTCAATTGCTTAGTAATCATATAACAAATGTAACAGGAGACGCGGTTGAGATACCGGAATTAGCACATAAATACGGCAAATATACGGCTAGTTATGACTATGTTGATGATATAACGGAGGCACTAGAATGAGCGATATTCTAGCACGTATCGAGGCTAAGAAGGCCGATATGGAAACGGCTCGAAATAACATGGCTCTAGGCATCAAATATTCATCTAGGTCGCTAGGAGGCCATACTACTCAATACCGCAAATTAATGAGAGAAGCAGGTCTTGAAATCGTAGTTATTTCTACGCCAAAAGTAACCCCTCAAATCGGTAAACCATGCCGTTACAAAGCCTGTAAAGGTCGCAACCACAAGGCACACGGTGAAAAGTGTCCGATTGCATCTAGTAGAGGCAAAACAGGCGGCCAAAACGGTCAAGGTGAAGTCAAGGCAAGAGTCGGTTCATTGAATGGCCGATTTACAGGATTCCGTGAATGTGGTTGCCCTCAAAGGCAACATCTTCCAACCTGCCCGAAAGCGGGATTATCAGCCGCTAAAATTGCCCTCATCAATGAGGCTGTTAGTATTAAGAAAATAATAAATATCAACCCGATTACATGGAGGCATTCAGCCGATTGTATCACTACCGAAGCAGTTAGTTTTATGCTAAAAGGAATTACGGGAGTATGTTCGGGATGTAAGATTGAGATGCCTGCTATCAAGGCGGCAAAGGTTCACAAGAACGATATTAGAGAGGCTAAGATGCGGGTAATATGCGACGCTTGCGATACACAATAAATAGATTTAAGAGTAAAGGATAAGGAGAGAGATATATGACAAGAAGAAGATTAGGCGCACACGGAAAACCACTAATGTGGTCAGACAATAAAGTAAGAATGACAATACGACCCGAACCATCAGTATTAACTGATACAGATTTGGCTATGCTTTTAGGTTATCGTTTAGATATTCAACATGACTATTATCGCACTAATGAGATGAACGAAGAGCAAGCAATAAAAATGATTTGGGCATATGAAAATGACGAACAAAAATTGACACAAAAACACGCATTAGAATTAGTTAGTGATGGTTATTTTTTAGAAATGTATCATCAAAGTAGCGACACACATGAAGGATTTGATAGAAATGAACCTCATCATCTAGTATTATTGAGCCTAGTACACAGGATTTGGCCTCAATTTGCTGTTGACGCTTGTGAGGCGGAATAAGATAGGTTTAAGAGCAAAGTATGTTTAGAGACAAATACAAGGAGAGAGAAAAATGATATACACAAGAATAGGAAAATACGGAATGATAGACGCATTTAGAAGATACGGGCGATTGAAAACTAGTGAGACGCATGGTAATTTTACCGAAGAAGCAATTGAGGTTTTATTCGATTATTATGATGAGATGGTTGGAGAGCATTATGAAATATCGCAGGCTTATGAATTAGACGTTATAGGTATTTGCTGCGAGTGGACTCAATATGATGACATAGACGAAGTTAAAGAGACGTACCTAAATACAAAGCAAGAGACATACGATTCTGACGATGTTTTTGAGTACCTAGAAGATAACACCTATCACATCGTTTTAGGTGATGATTCAATATTAGTGAGGGATTTCTAAATGAGCCAGCACACACCTTTAATTAGGGCTAAAACTAACTATTCAAAAGCGAAATATACGACGCTTGAGAAGCAGGAGGCGACACCTTTAAGAGTGGAAGCCTCTAGGACAATTCACCCAACAAACAGGGAGGAACAATAACATGACAATGAGAAACATGATGGCGGCAATTGGCCGCTTTGGAAATGACGCACAAGGAACGACTGCCGAAGAGGTCTTGGCTAATGCCGGACTTAACTTCGATGTGGCTATTGAGCCACTATATACCTCGAAAGGTAAACCGATTAGGTCTAAGTTTAATCGTATCTTTAGACAAGATAACGACATGACTCTAGGCGTAGTAGGCCGTACATATGTACCAATGCAAAATGATAGATTATTAGGTATTGCTAATGAATTAGTACAACGCGGTGAAATTGATTGGGATAAGATAGGTATGATTGGCGAAGGAGAGAAATTATTCGCTTCTTTCAAACTGCCGGAAGGATTTACAATTAGCGGTTGGGATGATGTAGACCAATACATTTACCTTACAAATACGCATGACGGTAGCGGTGGAATTAGAGTAATTCCTAGCAACGTAATTATCGGATGCTCTAACCAATTCAGTCATCTAATGGCAGGTATCAAGAGAGCAGGCATTGACCCTAAGAAATTAGTAATACGCCATTCAGCAAAGCAAGAAGAGAGAGTAGCGGAATTAGTCGAGGCATTAAAAGTAGTGGATATGCTCAACCAACAATTCGTCTTAGACGCTCAAGAATTAGTTAACATTGAGATGACTCAAGAAGATAGAGTATCTTTTTACCTAGATACTTTTGGGATAAAACAAAATGAAGAGTTAGTGGATGCGGCTAATCCTCTAGGATTGACTACAAGAGGCAACAACACACTAGAGAGATTACTAGAGGTTGAAGCACATCCTACCAACAACCACAACGGCAACGGTTCTAGTGCCTTCGCTGCCTTCAATACAGCAACGTACTACATAGACCACGAATGGACATTCGACCGTAAAGGTGAGAAGTCTAACGACAAGAGAGTCGAGTCGGCAATCATGGGTACAGGCTCAAGAATGAAGGCTAAGGCATGGGAGTCTCTAGTAGGAGATTATCTATAAGCATAAAACTCAAGTGAGGTTGGCGAGGCTACACATTTGGGGTAGTCCAAACCGTTATCCAATCGTATTACCCGTAGGCGAAAGCCGTTTGATGGGTATGTTTACGAGAGCCGTCGGATAAGCCAACCAAACGCTTGAGAAGCATACTACTATACTCTTAAAAGTAAAGTCGGAGACGAGACATTATGAGATGTAAAAGCGGTTGCCCTAGAGTTATGGGCGAACAAAAATGTAGAGTATGTGGTAGAAATTACGGAACGGGAAGGAGAGAAGAAGAATGAATATATTTGTACTAAATGAAAACCCCGAATTAGCAGCGAGAGATTACTGCAATAAACACCTGCCTAAAATGTGCGTAGAGATGCTTCAAATGCTAGGCAGTAGTGTCATCAGACATGGTGCTACGCCCGACATGATGCCTCTTACTAAGAAAGGTACACCTCTCAAGGGTGGCTATCATAATCATCCGTGTACTCGATGGGTAGGCGACAGTAGCGATAATTACGTTTGGACTGTACGCCATGCTTTAGAGATATGTAAAGAATACACTAACAAGTATAACAAAATACATTTTTGCGAGGCAGGTATTCGACACCTTAGTTCTATGGTAAAACTAATTCCCGAAGGCAATCGTACACACTTTGCTCTCGCTATGCCCGATGAGTATAGACCGGATTATATGACTGCTGTAAGTAAGCCCTTTGCTGTAATAACAGACGATGAAAAAGGTATCATCAGTCATGCAAGAGGCGAAGAAGCAATACAGGCTTATAGACGCTATTATCATAGCAAAAAGTTTGCTGTGTGGGATGGTCGTCGTGTACCTCATTGGTGGATGGGGTTGGTCGAATGAGAGACGATGATTTTTCACAAACTATTATCTTAATAGTATTATCATTAGTATGTATATTAGTGGGGTTATTATTATGATAAAAGAAAAGTGTGAACATCCGGCAGGCGGTACTTGTGTTTGGTCAGTATCAAGAGTTTTTACAGTAAGTGCGGTATCTAACAATAGATTATTGACCGAATGTGATGTTGAATGCCTCAAGTGTGGCGCAAAAAAATACGTAGTATCAAGTGGTAATATATTACAAGATGGGAAGGAAATACAATGAGTAGTTTTTTCTTAAATAAAACTCAAGATGAGGGGGCGGCTATATTTTCCTCCTTTTTCAATAGCCGTCGCCCTCTCACACGCTTGCGTAGCGTAGTGAAAAACCTTATAAAAAAAGACATGGAGGACTAGATATGAGAAATACAGACATAACAACACACGGCATAAAAGAGATACGAATAGCGGCAGTTAATCGCGACATACCCAATTTAGTGAAGATTCATATAATGGGTATAGATGGTAGAAAAAGTAAAATCTGTTTATTCTTTGAGGACAAAATTGATATTGGCTTAGATGCCGAATTGCCTATCGAGTGGGTTGGAAACATGAATGTTCTAGGTGATACAGAAGTGCGTGGTGAAACCGTACATTGGACATTGGGGGAAGAAGAATGAGATTACCGGAAGAGTATAGGGGAAAATACAACCGATTAGTGGGTTTGTTAAATATATTAGATTGTGATTTCTATGAACATAAACTGTACCTTAAAGTAGAGGTAAACGGTGTTGTGTATGAAGGTGGATTACGAACATTACCCGTAAAACAAAGTGGAGATGAAGAAGAATGAATGAACATACATGGGAAAAACTAGACGCTGATATGAGAAGCGACATGGCTGAGGAATACATACAAGAAAAATGTGAACACGGAGATTTGTACCTTAATACTATAACGGTAAAAATAAAATCAAAGCCCGTTGGCGATTTAGATACTTGGAAAAGATACTTAGCAAAAAATGGTACAGAATTGTTTGATATGTATGTCGAATTAGTGTGTGAAGAGTGCGGTGCTACTCAAGAGCAATACATAGACATAGGTGAGATATTGTATGAGACAAAAGGTTGGGAGTGGGAAGAATGAAGCAGTCAGAAGTGATGCATTGTGACGAGTGTGGTGATGAAATGGAAGAACACGATTATGTAGAATGCGATAGTGGTTTTTGTATTGGGTGCTATAATAAATATTTTTCCTGTTTTGAATGTGATTGTGAGGATGAGTAAGAATGAAACAATCAGAAGTGAATAAAATTGTAGCCGAACACTACCAAAGTTTTCTTTTAGGAAAAGAGTATGTTTATTATTTAACAGGTGTAAAAGAAACTACGAACGATAATGTGCTTCAAGATTCATGGCGTGGCTTCTTACTTCATGTCAATCAGATAGTAAAGGAGATGACTGAAAATGGGGAGTAGGCGACCACGAAAGCAAATGCTTGACTTCTGTTATAGATACATACAGGACAATGGTATTCAGACAAGTAAAGAATTACTATCAGCCTATGAAAAACAAGACTTTAGTACGAAAAAAACAGGCCATTGTAGTATCAAAGAATTGAGTATGACTCTATCTAAAAATAAACTTTTCTTTAGGACAAAAGAAAGTTTTGGGGTAGACCATAATAAAAATAAGATTTACAAATATGACATACGTGATGTTAATGAAGTAGCCCGTAAGTTAGCCTCATTAACTCATATGCAAACCGAGCCTAAACATTTTCCTAGAATACTGAAAGACGCATACGACGCTTGCATAGCAGAACAGAAGTCTTTAAGACCTATGGGCGATTCGGTAGGAATAAGGGAGTGAAGCAGAATGCCTAACAAACAACAAAACAAAGCAAGACAATACAGATACAATATGAAATACAAAGCCCGTAAGGCAAACAATGGATGTGAAGAAGAATGAATGAAAGAAAAATGATAAACCAAGAACTAAGAAAGAAAGCCCCCCTACCCGACGGTGTAGAAGATATTAGAGGTATAACCTTTGGTAACATACACAACGGTATTGCGATGACAATTGTAAGTAGTTGGGTCGGAGATGAAGGCGTAGTCCTATGGACTTCTGATTCGGGAGAAATATACTCGGCTAGACAAATTAAAGCACATTGGTTAAGGGTAGGTGAAGAAGAATGAGTAGTATAAAGATAAAAGTAATAATAAAAGTAGAAGATATAATAGAGATTGACGCAGATGATTTGATACACCAAAGTATTGATGATTACATGGAAGATGTGATTGACAACCCATCAGATTACGTAGACATTATGAATGGTATTGATTGGCAGGTGGCTTAGATGAGTAAGATGATTGAGGTAAGACTACAAGAGATTGCTGATGAATTGTCAATGCTAAGAGTAGCGGAAGATGCTTGTCAATATGCCTTGCATTACATAGCAGAAGTAGCACAGTCTTTACCCACTAACATAGGTATGAGCCACCATGCAGAAATGGAAATAGAAGAAGTACATTCAGAAGTATGTGATAGAATACAAGACTTAGAAGATAAAATAGGGGCGATATAAAATGAGTGAATTAAAAAGAGAATATTGGAGTGAGACATTAGTTTGTAATACCGGAAAAGTAAAGATAGATAGACGAGAGATTGCGGCAATAGTCGAAAATGGTTATTTAGACATACATCTAAAGTCCGGTAGTATTTTTACCGTTAAACAAGGTCATTGGGATGTAAACACAATAGCAAATCTATACTTGACACAATCACCACATGAAGAAGTACATACAGTACCCAATCCATCGGACTATGATACACGAACTAGCCGCCCAAGAAAGGATATATATGCTAAGTATGACCCAAAGAAGGGGAAGGGGAAACAATGAAACAATGCGATTGTGAAGGTAGGGTTATTGATTACCCTAAGCCTGCGTACCCTAGTATATGTGGTAAATGTGGAGGTTGGTTCTGATGAGTAGTATAGAGGAAAAAGTAATTGATAACAAAGACATAAAGAAAATTGAATTAACCTATGACACACATTGTACGCTAGATTTGGATGAGGTATTTTGTGCCGAAGATGGTGAAACAAACCCATTTGCCGAAGGTAGGGTAAAAGGATGGTGGGTTAAACACGCGACATTATATATGGAATTAGATGATGATACTACAATAGAAAGAAATGTATCTCGGTGGGTAGTAGATGCCTACGAGAACGTGGAGACAAAGTGGCCTAAGTATATTATGCTTGAAGATGAAGAAGGTGATTGGCATAGGAGAGGGGTGTTTGAATGAGTAGTATTGAGGAAAAAGTAATTGCTGAGATTAGACAACGTGCTAAAAAAGGCGAGGCCAAATACGGTACTACAATGGATAGGGATGACCTATCTTTTGTCGAATGGGTACAGCATTTGAAAGAAGAATTGATGGATGCAGTAGTGTACGCACAGAAGATTATTGACGCTTGCGACACCGATACGAACCCTTTAAGTGATAAGAAGGAGACGGAGTAATATGAAAAGACACGCAAACACTAGAGCCGCAATCACTAAGGCTCTCAAAGAAAAAGGTGAGCCAATGACTGCGGAAGAAATATACCGAAGCATTGATGTTAAGAGAAGAGGAAAAAGAGTTAGTAACAGCAAAGCAGTTAGTAACCTACTAAAAGGAATGAAGAATATTAGAGTCATAAAGGCAGGCTTTACAGTTAGAGGTGATGTCGCTTCTGAATACAAAGTACATAGTTATGTGTATGATGATGAGGGGGCAGAAATATGACTCGCTTTGAGATTGTGCCTTCGGTTGAGGTTGAAGGAATTGGTATTGTTTCAGGGGCATTAGTTAGAGAATACTCCTATGTAACAGGTGGAAGAATTGACAATTATGATATTTATGACGATGATGCCGCAGAAGAAATTATGTCAATCCCTGCAAATGACCCTCGTTTTCCACTTCAAGAGGGAGAATTAGAATTGGTTGAGGCTATGGTTTATGGTTTTAACCATCCCCGTATCAATGACTCATGGGGGGAACTCAATGAAGATGGAATGTTTTGGGCTACAAAAGTCATGGAAACGCTGAGTCTGTATCTCTTCCACTTACATTATCAGGGGGCAGAAATATGAGAAAGTACAGCGAAGTTTTAGCGGAAAAGAAAGCGGCAGCAGAAGCAGAAAAGGCTAGAGTTGAGAATATGACTGATGAAGATAAAATGCACGAATACCGCATCTTAATTAGTGATATGCGTAAGTACATGAGTATAGGTTCATGGGGTAAAAAGACTCCACAGAAAGTAACAAACGAGTTTAGAAGTTTGATGAGTAAAGCCAATGCGGTTCACGTTGAGAGGATGCAATATGAGTCAGAAGAGTGATTACTTTATCCTAAAAGTAAAGGATTTAGAATTATTAGAAGCGACTCCATACACAAGAGCAGCCGAAGGTAATAGAAGTAAACCATTTTACAAAAAACCTACAATACTTTTAAGGGATAAAAAACTAGATAAAGATTTTGCTATACTTGATACAAGTATGTTCTCAAGATTTATCATGGCTATGGATAACGAAGTATCATTTTTAGACTGTAATCATTGGCTCTCTTTATCCATAGATGGTGAGTTAGATTTCTATGATTTGATATTATCATTCATACAAGATTATCCCGATTCATCTTTTGGTGTGTGGATTACTTCGGGTATCATACACGGTATTGATGACGGGGCATGGGATAGTAAAAGTAAATATCTTGTGGAATTATACGAGCAGTTGCCCGCTTATCTGATGCACAAACCTGCTGATTGGGATTCATACATGAGGATGAGTAAGATAGATGGTAAAATGTACCCGACGCTTGCGTATCATAGCGGAAAAAAACACATAGAAATAGTGTGTGCTACACAGCGTACTTACATCGTTGGTAGGTATGAGGTAGGTGATGGGTTTATTCAGCCTGTACGTGCTTCTATACTACCATTTTGGACACATCTAGTACCCCTAGAGACATTCCATAAACAGGTCGAAGAACATTTGCATAGTTTAGATATTATTGGGGAAAAAGAATTACCCGAACAACCATTCACTAAAGCAAGGGCTAATAGTATAGACTTTGCAGATAGAAATAGACTAGAACATGAGAATTATTTATTAATTTTTCAATAGTTAGGAGGGCTACAAAAAGAATTAATCGTGGTACTGCGGCTTTATTTTTTAATTTTTTAATTTCTTCAATAGTATGTATGGTAATAGGTTAGTCTCTTAACCATTATAGAAGAAATAAAATAAATAAATAATAGGCTCTCAGTACAGCGTTTTATTCTTTTGACGCTTGCGGTAATAAAAGAAAATAATTAAAAGCGTAATACATAGGTGGAAAAAATATGAGTAAGAGAAGCGGTGCTTTGAATAAAAGATTTCAAACAGAAGTCTATAATTATTTGAGCGAAGAAGGGATGAAGAACACTAGAGAAATAACCGATTGGTATAATGAGAGGTTGAATAAGAAGGGTATGAAGGCTAAAGACACCATTTCTTGTATAAGGGCGGCAGCAGTATTGAATAGAAGTATATTGTTTGAAAAGAAAGGCAACATACCACACCAATATACTTCGGCTAATAATATTATATCTCTATGGGATGTAAGACCGATTGAAACAGCAGTCGATAAAGTAATATTATCGAAAAAGCAATTACATAGATTCCCTAAGTTTCTTAGAGATGCAGTAACAAGGAGGGTTGAAAATGTTGAGTGAAAAAATGATACAACAAATGAACGACACAGATTTAGTATGGTGTAAAAACGTGTCAGTCGAGCCTACGTCTTTGTTAGTGTATTTTCAAGGAGAACAGGGCTTCGCATCCTTTGTAGCGTGTAGCGGTCTTGTAGGTGAGGCTAAACCAATCTGTAAGATATTTTCTAAACTACACAACGTAGAGCCAATTAATACTGTACCTAACCCAAGTTTTGCCGAGTGGAGATTGTATGAAGCATACAATAATATCGGCAGAAGATATTTTATCTTACGTATGTCTCACACGTATGTAGTAAATCAAGATAAAACTAAAGCATGGTTGTATAACTATCCTGTAATGAGAGATATAGTTTTATCCTTAAACAAACTAGGTGTTGATGAGATGACATATCTTACTACGAATATTATGCAGGAGTTTATGTATCAAGATACATTACAGATACCCGATAACGACCTGTTGATTTATGACTACCAAGAAAAACCCGACTACTCATTCTTCCATGACAGCGTTGAGGAAACAAAAAAACAATTGATAGTACCTCCGCCTGCGTGGATGTTTTCAGAAGTCTTTGAAAACTTTTCCCTTAATAATAAAGGTAATTACTTAGTGGTTTGTAGCAATACAAAAAATACTTTTGTGAATATCAAATCCGTTGATACAATAGTCAAGTTTTTAACCGAGACGCATTTACTGTCTATTGATGCAGACTATATGTTGAAAGTTGAAGAGGCACTATTAGATATAGAAGGACATACAGCAGGTGAATAAATGAGTACGCAGATAAGGAGGTTTAATGTCTTTGAAAAGACAATAGAGTTTGCACAAAAAAATCATTTTGTGGGAGTCGAAGATAAGATACCTATATTCTTATGTAGTGTCGGAGGACATCTTTTTAATACCTTAAATAAATGTAGTCGCTGCGACTTCGACCCCGATAGCCCATTGGTGAATGAAGAAGATGGTGATTTCGTCATAGAAAATTGTCCACTAAGACATGACAATATGCCCTTCTATACACCTATGTCTCAATTGCCCGATACACGTATTCACATACTAATGAGGGGTGCTAAGGGTAGCGGTAAATCGGTTCTAATTCTTATGTTCCTAGCAGAAGGTACAGGTTTACTATACAATACTAACCAAGACTTAGGGCAGGGCATGAGAACAATGATGGGTGCTAACTCTATTACAGAAGCAGGTATGTTCGGCTCGGTTGATGAAGAGGGCAACATAGCAGGTCGCCCTATTGCTAGAGAGATGTGTGGTGGCTTCTTAGGGTTTGAAGAGTTTAGTAGTATGTCTGATGCGTCTAAAAAAGACCACAGCCTAGATATGAAAAACCAATTACTTACATCCTTAGATAATGGTAGGGTACAAAAAGCCATGAGAAACGGTTGGGTAAATTACACTACTAGGTATTCTATTTGGGCGGGTACACAGCCTGCTAGGTTTGAGTTAGACTCCGGTTTGGATAGACGTTTCTTTATCATAGATATAGAGATGACACCGGAAAAAGAGAGAGCATACAAAATTGCACAGCATCGTCAAGCCAATATGCAGGCAGACGAAAGAGCAATCTTAGCAAACCTAAACCTAGAGATTAGAACGTGGATTAGGCAACGTGTTGAGAATGCGGTAGCGAATCCTCCTTCGGGTATCATCTTTGATGATGACATTATGGAATGGATTGATAGGCCGGATGTACGTTCTTTTGAGGCAGATTTATTCAGAAGATTGTGTATTGGTTATGCTATGATGCAACCGGAATATCGTGGTGGAGAGCCTTTGATAATTAGACTTGATGATACTTTAACGGGAATACTAAACCAATCACTAGCCATGAGAAGAACCGTTATGGATGCAGACCTAGACTTGATACGCTCGGCATTTTGGATGAAGGATATTCCTAAGAGTCAATTGTTGAAGGAGATTTCTAGGATGATTACTAATGGAGATTATCAATCCGCTAAGAGATGGCTTATAGAAAACCTTGAGTCGCAAACGTGGTACACCGAGCATGAGCCTGCTGTAAAAAGGCGTGGTCGTAAAGGTGTTATATGTCGTTTTGGTAATCTTAGCGAGAGTGCTGAGAACCTACAATGGGGGAATAAAGCATGAGAAAATTAGAGGGTAGATTAAGTCGTCGTACTATGAGTAAACAAAACGACGCTATCAAATGTGCTGCTAGGTATCTTTTAGATAAAAGTACACCACGTACTGCTGCTGAGTGTTTTGAACATATGACTTTCAAAAGCGGTAGGTTGTATAGAATTAGTGCTAGGGCTACTACATTAAGGAGACTAGAAAGTAGAATGGCTAGACACCCCATACTCACTAAACATAATACTAACCCAAAAACATATACTTGTACCTTAAAAGAATATGAAGAATATTTTGATTGCGACCCATTTTATGACTACACCGACCAAACTGTTAAAAATAAACAATCACACGATAAACCATCAAGGAGACAGAATAATGGGTAAAATTGTCTGTTGGTTTAGTGGTGGTGTTACTTCAACCGTTGCTACTAAATTAGCGTTAGAGAGATATGATGATGTAGAGATTATATTCTTTGAAACAGGAAATCATCATCCCGACAATGATAGGTATTTTGCTGAGTGTGAAAAATGGTTCGGGCAACCAATCATAGTTTTACAAGATGAAAAACATGAAGATATTTATTCTATTTTTGAGGAAAAAAGATTTATCAATTCCCCCTACGGTGCGCCTTGTACTCAAATATTAAAGAGAAAGGTTAGGCAGAAGTGGGAAGATGAGGTTGACTACAAAAATAATTATGAAGGTCAAGTGTTCGGCTTCGATTGCTCACCAAGAGAATACAAAAGAGCAGAAAGATTTCACAAAGAATATCCATATACTAAACCACTATTCCCACTAATCGGCTGTAATTTAACAAAGAAAGATTGCTTCGATATAATGGAGAGAAACGGTATAGAGATACCAAAAATGTATAGGTTAGGTTACGGTAATAATAACTGTATAGGCTGCGTCAAAGGTGGTATGGGTTATTGGAATAAGATAAGAATAGATTTTCCCGAAGTGTTTGAAAAGACTGCTTCTTTAGAGAGAGAGATAGGTGCTACTTGTATCACAGATAGAAACGGTAATCGTGTATATCTTGATGAGTTAGACCCGAATAGGGGATGGGCGTTAAAACCCTACGTTGAGCCTTGTGGTTCATTTTGTGATGATTTAGATGGAGTTGAATAAATGAGGACTAAGAGAGAGATTGAATTAAGATTGCATAACGAGAATGATGCTTTTGTGATAGAAGTATTACGGTGGGTGCTGCAAGGGTCTTGTGATTTTTGCGAACACAAAAACCGTAAAGAGATGGAGTTAGAAGTACACACAGGAGATTCTTCCCCTGCGTATCTTGAAGGTAAATATAATTGGGCTGATGGAACGGTTATGCACCACATGGATTATCACATGGAGTACGACCCTGCCGAAGCCAAACACGTCGAAGAAGCACGTTCTCAATCTATCAATACATTAGATGCTGCGGAGGATATTGTTCTTAGGATTCAGTCTTACTTAGATGAGTTAGAGATACGAAAAGAAGAAGAAGGTGGTATTACTTCTGAGTTTGTAACAGATGCCGCTAGACTTATCGGACAGGCTAATACTTCCTTAAAACTAGTCGGTCAATTGAAGAAAGAGATAGGTGTAGATTCACAATTACTTTTAGCCCAATTACAAATGTCGGATGTTAGTAGAATCTTAGTAGATGTTCTCGGACACGACCACTTGTTATTGGATAGTGTAGAAAAGAAACTTAATGCTTTATCTGCACCTGTTATAGATGTAGAATATAAGGAGGTTGAATGATGCCTAAGAAGTGGAGAAATAAACCTACACGTATGATGATAAACCGTACTTTAGAGAAAAAAGAAATACCTGATTTGCTTATGGCTATGGCCGAAGATGGCGTTAGTGCGTACATAACTAAAAATGGTATAGCGTGGTATCATGCTGAATACAAAGTAGCCAAGAATGTTATAGGTGATGTTTGGGGTTTATCCTCAACGCAGATGGACAGGGTAAATAATTACATATATGGTAATGACCCCTTTGTAAGTAGCGGTACTAATCTTTATAAACATGAATATGAAAAAAATGACTAAAAAAATTGAAAGGGGGTATAGGCATTATAATTTTTACAAAAGACCCTACACCATTTATGACAGGAGATTATCTTGTCATGTATAGGACATTAGATACTGCACCTACACAGGCTAATGTTACTTATATTTTACACACAGATAAGTTTGGGGTAAAAGAAATAGAGAAATGGTCGCCTGTTATACAGAATAAGTTAGTTATTGTTACGGAAAAAGCACCTAAGATAACAAAAAAGATAGAGGATTTAGTTGTCGTTGATGACAAGTTGCTCATAAAAAATAAGGATAATTATTTTGGTGCTATCAAATCTTTACTCACATGGAATGATAGAAAAAGAGTGAGCAAGGTGTTGCACGACACACCACTACCACTAGTTATTGCTTTCTTAAAACAAAACGATGTGGACATAGAAGTGTGGCGCAGTCTAGCGAAAACACATCAAATATTACCGGAAAAATACTCTAGGGCTTTGTTGACTTACAAGATTAAACCTAAAACTATGAGAGTTAATTGGCCTAAAAAGAAAACAAAGAAAAAAGAACGACCCAATGTGTTTGAATATGACGATGAACATTGGGAGATTATAAAGGATAACTCTATAACCGTAGCCAACACCTTACGCAAGCGTAAGAAGGTGTCGGATGAATGGTTGTAGAGACATCAATATTTTTATTTGGTTGTTATCTATTTCATATTTACGTTAGAGATGTCGTAGGATTAGACGTAACGGGTACTAAATGTTTTGACGCTTCCGAAGCAGAAGGGGAAGGTATAAATGAAAGTGATAATTCCTTTGCTGATGCTATTTTTTGGTCGGATTTAGGAAACCATTAATAAGAAGCATAGCGACAACCTTTATACATGAGTGCGAACAACCGTCGAGTAAGGCGGCTTATAGTCGATATACTATGGAAACATGGTGCTATGACTAAAGAGGCAGTAGCACAAAGACTTTCTAGTGATAAGAACGTGAGAGCAGTACCCTCACCACATAGTTTATCGGCTCTCCTATCTAAGAATCCTCAAATTGTACCTGTCGGTAGTGAGAAGGTGGAGAATGCCGTAGGATTAAAAGCAAGCCATCTTATCTATGACATAAATAGAGAGTTAATTAAATCCACCGATGATATAGTTTATAGCCGTACTCCAACCGTGATGACACCTACACAAAGGAGAGAAGCAGTACAATGCAAGTGCGGAAGAATAAGAGTATTTCCACCGGATTCGGATGTTTGTCTACATTGTGTAAGGAATAATTCATAACACACTAACGGAGTAGATACACATGGGGGAGATGATGCGAGAGGATATTAGTAGCATTCTGTCAGCCATGTATCATACCCACCATAATTACGACCTATCGTATTTACTCTCTCCCGCCCACATTTCCGAAGGTAATTTTATCAGAACAGTATTAGATTACTTTACAGACCCCGATGAGGATGAGGAAATAGATTCTATTATTGTAGAGAAGATGAATCCCGAATATCTAAGAGGTATAATGATGGGTTTAGTCATAGCACTAGACACCGAGAAGGGTCATGGCGAACACATGGGTAGAAGTAGTCATGGTGAGATTCTACATTTGTTCGATGCAGCCAACGCTTTCTTGATTGAATCACTACAAAGATAATGTTTATAACCCTAACAAATCACAGTTTTTGTTATGGTAACATGGGCTACTAAGTACCGACCTACTACTTTCGATGAGATGGTTGCTAACAATAATTTCTCTAATTTCGACCAACACCTTCTATTACATAGTAAAGCGGCAGGTGTAGGTAAAACCACTTACGCTCACGTTATCGCCAACGAAAGGGGCTACCCCTTACATATATTCAATGCTTCCTCTAAGAAAACTAGAGGTATAGCATTTGTTGAAGAAGAGTTGTTGCCCCTTACACGTTCCGGCAATTATCATCAATACATACTACTAGATGAAGCAGACCAATTAACACCCGAAGCACAGGGTGCTTTGAAAGGTGTGATAGAAAATGCACAAGGTCTTTTCATTCTTACCTGTAATAATATCGAAAAAGTAAGTCCTTACTTACGTTCAAGATGTAGGACATTAGAGTTTAGACCGATAGAAATAGATGAGATATTCAAGAGATTACAATATATCTCTATATCTGAGTGCGTTTCTATAACTGATGGAGAATTACGTATGATTTGTGAAGCACATAATGGCGACTTAAGGAATGCTATCAACGCTTTACAGGCTTACGACTCGCTACCCGAACAGAAAGGAAAAGCATTCATACATAGTTTAGCGGTAAAAGAGTTTGATAGTAAGTTTCTACTGACTTTATGTTTCCGTGAGAAAGATTTCACTAACGCTATAAAATTGTTCGGTAAGAATGATGTAAAGCAAACCATAAGAAGCGTATTTGATTACGCAATACAGTCCGATGCTAGTAGCAACGGCAAGATGACAGTCATTGATGCGGCTATAACAGCCGAGAGGGATTTGATGAGTGGGATTGATGAAGATATTGTCAAGGGTAATTTCTTGAGAATGTTGATTCAACCGCATTCTTTATAACCGTATTAGTGACGAGACAAAAATAACTGAGGTACAAAAAATGAGTAACCCTATGCTTGAAAATATTGCTAAAACGCTGAATGTCGCACCCGAAGCGGTGCAAAAGAGGGCTGATGAAGTCCTTGTAGAACAGGGTGCTGCGTGGAAAAACGCAGGCCGTTCTGATGAAGATTGTGCAGTACTTGCACTAAGAGTCGCAGGGCGACAAATCTCTTCTGAATCTGCTAAACTACGAAGAACAGGCTCAGACATCTTTGAAGGTATGTTCATTTCTGTTCCTCGACCTAAAGAATGGGGTAAAATACTATACAATAAGATGAAGAATCAACTTATGTCTGCTACCGATGATGTGCGTCAAGTACTGATTGATAGTGGGGCTGTTGTTGTCTTTGAAGATAATAATGACGGTACATACACAAGACTAGCGGCAGAAATGTTCGGTATGGGTACTGAATCTGATACTTCTACTCTACCAAAACACACAATGAGACTAGATGGTAACACACACTTCTATGTAGTATGGGATAAGAACAACCCAACATTCCCATCCGGTGATGCTAACTTCAAATACGGTGCGCCTCGACCTCAAGATGAGAGAGAAAGAACATCATTGTTCTATGGCCGTAAACAAGGAAGTAATGATTCCTTAAAAATACTTAAAGTAAGTGGTAACGGTGCTGCTGCTGATAGACAATACCCATCTTTTACACCATTAACTATCCCTATGAAGGGTGGTAACAATGATAGATGCTACCTAAACGCAGACGTTTCAGTACCTACTGTTGATGCTTCTTTGGCTAACCTTTTCGATGGTTCGCCTACTGACATTATCGGTGGTTTGATTGGTGAAGAAAACCTATTAGTGGGCTTATCTCACTTAGGTACATACTATGACACATACAACGGTAAAGACGGTTGGTGGGATAGAAACTGCGCTGTTATTACCGAAGTAATACACATAGACCCAAGAGACAACGGTGGCTACATTTTAGTGTGTGCTGATACTGATATGACTTCTATGGCAGGTACGGTTGACGTATATTGTGATGAAGAAATTGACTTTGCAGTAGGAACAAAGATGCTACTACTAGGTGGGGCTTGGAGAAGTAGAGAAGGTGAAGATAGGCTATCAGTCAATGGTTGGTATGCCTTCGACATCATCCCTCAAATGGTCGAACCTGTCGTGGAAAACGATGGGTGGGAACAATGAAGGCCGTAGGAGAATACGTTATCCTAAAGATGGCTGAAACAATCAGTACATCGGGTCTTATTACCGCAAAAGAATATGTTGTTGATAGTATTGGTTCTCTCGTACCCCTAGAAATAGGGTGCGGAGACACCGTACTATTCAATGGTGATAAGATACAAATGACATTGGATGACGGTAGGGTTTGTGTACATTATTCTGACCTTTTAGCATTTGACGGTGAAGAAGTACCGTACTACATAGGTGGAGAAGAATACTACGACCAAGATTTACATGACGATTTTATATGAGGTATTTTTATGGAAACAATATTAACAGGAATGGAAGCAAAGAGTAAATTACTCAAAGGTGTGAACAAGGTTGCTAACGCAGTCAAGGGTACTTTAGGGGTAAATGCAAGAACGGTTATTATTCAGAATCCTAGTGGTATGCCTGTCATTCTTAATGACGGTGTTACTGTTGCTAGGGCTATCAATGATGCAGACCCTTACGTACAAATGGGTATAGACTTACTTAAAGAAGTCGCTAGCGAAGCACAGGAGAAGTCGGGAGACGGCACTACTACTGCTACGCTTATAGCACAGGCTTTGTGTAATGGTTCTCTTACCTTAATAGAACAAGGTGTAAGTCCTATTGTTATTAGAGACGCTTTGGCTCACTACTTAGAACAGACAATAACTTTCATCAAGGCGAGTAAGACTGATGATTTCTCTATCGAAGATGTGGCTACTATTGCTGCTAACAATGACCCTGTATTGGGTAAAATGATAGCAGACGTTATCAATAAGACAGGTAGTAAGGGTACTATTACGATAGAAAAAAGTCCTACCTTTGAAACATACACGGAAGATGTGCAGGGATTAGAGGTTCTATCGGGCTACGCACATAATGTTATGATAAACAGTCCGAAGGCTAGGTGCATCTTAGATAATCCTATGGTTATAGTAACAACCGAAAGGATTGAGACGTTCAATGCTTTGATACCTGCTTTAGAGTTAGCAGTCAAAGACAACAAACCTATTGCTATATTCTGTACTGATTTTAATCATCAAGCGTTACAGAATCTTTTAGTCAACATAGCACAGGGTAAGATAAGTGCATTATTAGTTAAGCCATCGGGTATGCCGGATGAACAACAGGCATGGTTAGAGGATATAGCGTTGGTTACAAAGAGTAATTTGTTTAAGACTTCTCTAGGTGAATCTATCACTAAACTAACTTCATTTGATGTAGGCTCATGTGATAAAATACAGGCTTCTGCTTTGACTACTATAATTACAGCGAGTGGAGAATCGTCTGATGAATTAAACGAACACCTAGATTCTTTGGCTTCTTATGAAGAAGAAGCGACTAATGATTGGATGCAACAATACTATAACAATCGTATATCAAGATTGACTAATGGTATATCTAAGATATATGTAGGCGGCAAATCTGAGGTTGAACAATTAGAAAGAAAAGAACGTGTAGATGATGCAGTTAACGCTTGTCGTTTGGCTATGAATGGTGGTGTGGTAGCAGGTGGTGGCACAACACTATACTTCGCTCAAATGGGATTAGAACCATACCCCGAAGATGTATCTAGGCACATTGGGAAATTATTTGCTCTTGGATTGGAAGCACCCATACGCACGATAATAGAGAATGCAGGTAATAATACAGGAGAGATACCTATACATAGATACGGTCAATATATTTGCGGTAAAACTACTGATGTTAGAAGCGCATTTAGTGATGGGGTTATTGACCCCGCACAAGTAACAATTAACAGTTTAGAATCTGCGGTTAGTGTAGCGGCATTACTTCTTATGACTGATGCAGCGATACTTACTGAAAGTTTATAACCCTAGTAATGAGAGGAATATATATGAGCGCATGGGGAACACAAGCAACACCTACGACTAAACAAAAGACTGCCGAACCTGTAAATAGGTTCGATGAGAGTTATTACAAAAATCTCTTTGAGAATAATACTATTAAGGCTATTACTCACAGGGCTGCCTTTGTAGGCCATGAGAATACTGCTAAGACAGGGTTGGCTTTATCATGCTTGAGAAATGAAATAGAAGCAGGTAAGACAATCTATATCTTTGACATAGATAACTCCGCTAAGTCTACGGTAGACCATGTGTTTCCCGACGCTGATAATATAGTAGTGTTACCACTACACGATGAAACAGATGACTCTATCTTCGATGAGGATAACAACGTAGACTACAAGGCTCTACTTGACAAGACATCTTGGTACGTTAACATTCTAGCCGAGAAGGTAAAGAATGACCCCGAATCAGTAGGTGGTGTAATCTTTGATGGTGGTTCGACATTCCTAAAATGGTGTGAACACGCTATGAGAGCGTCATTACTAAGTCGCGGTGTCATTGAGACAGAAGATGGTACATTCAATCAGAAAGAATGGAGAGAGCGTAACCGTCTATACAGAAATGTTTTGACACGTTTACACAGTCTTAATGTTGCTAAGGTTTACTTTACCTTTCACTTAAAAGCAGTATCACAATTCATGGATGACGGCACAGGTAAGAAAGTACTAATGACTGTTGGTTTCAGACCGGAATGGGAGAAAGGTACTATGAGAAAGTTTTCTCAACAAGTATTCCTAAACCGATACATGAAGAAAGCAGACCCCGCAGCAGGTGTCGAAGGTGATAGAACCTTAGCCGATGGTGAGTGGGTTGTTCGTGCTACTATCGAAGAAATGAAAGGTAGCAACATAGAAAAGGTTGGTACTAAACACGATATACTCAAAGTATCTAATGGTAACGTAGAGTGGTTCGGCCTACCTTTCATGGAGTGATTACATGATTACTGTTGATAGTAACTCATTAACATGGTTACTAACTTTGTCTCAAAGGAAACAGAATGTTTCCGGTAAAGTAACTCCACAGGTTCATTCTCTAATGATGAGAGCAGTAGGTAGTAGACTTACTGCCTGCTCTCTTGTCAAAGATGGGTTGTCGTCATTGACATTATTATCTATACCTTGTTCCGGCGCAGGAAACTTTGCTATATCTGATATAGAGGCTTTCTTAGGGGCTTTGAAATATCACGGTGGTGTTATCAAATTAGAAATAGGTGAAGATAAAATTATCTTAAAATCATCTAACAAACAGACCACTATGACTTCATCAGATAAGGCTTTAGCATTCCCTCATACATCTTCTAATGTTAATGAGTGGGAAGCAAAATCTGTAAGATTGGCTACTAAGATAGACTTACAAGATATTACTTATCAATTAAATAGTGGAGGTAAAAGAAAGCCTTTTGCTTCTTGGCTAGAGATAGACACTACTACTTTATATGAAGCCTTTAGGTGTGATAATATGAACAACCAAAGATACAACCTATACACAGTAACTTCTGATGAAAGAGGATTATGTGTGGAAGTAGGTAAGAACCTTAAAGGTAAAACTATCTCTCAAATTGACCCAAAACCACAGACTGTTTTTGAAGCAGTCTATATGGGTGGTTTAGAATATGTTTTTAAGGAGTTAACAGGTACAGCAAGCATACACTTCTTTGATTTCAGACCCGAAGGGCAGGGTATCAGAATGCTAATTACATTAGGTGATGGCGACTTTATTTTCCAAGCAAGTAACTTGGGGTGATTAAATGGATTTAGAAATGAAAGATTTAGAATTAGGAAAAAACAAAAGAACGATTGGTGGGTATGACGTAACTGTTACTATCATACCAACAGACACACAGCCTTTGTATAAAGACTACGAGTGGTTAAGCGCACAGTACGTAAAGCATGGTAAAAATATGCAGACTATCGCTACTGAATGCGGCGTTACACCAATGTGTATCAACAATTGGCTTCGCCGCCACAACATTGATACCCGTAGTAGGGGCGCAAGAAAGGTGAATTGATATGGTTAACTACACTCAACGATGGCCTTCTTGTGAAAGATGCGGTGCAACTTTCTCTTGGGTCTTTGTAGAACATATAGATAATGCAGAAATATATGAGTGTGAGCATTGTAACAACCTTAAGATGTTTAGGCATGATGTAGAATGATAGTTGAAAAAACGAATGGAAGAAATGTTCTCATAAGGGCTAGAGATAAAAACGGTAAAAGATACGAGAAAACTATTAGTGGGTATTGGCCTTACTGCTACATGGAAGATGAGAATGTACCATACGTAGCGGAAGCAGTTAGAACCGAAGCAGGTTACACAGGTCTGTATGGTGAATCTTTGACTAAAGTTTATTGTGCTACCCCCTACGATGTAAGGCAACTGTCTTACGCAGGGTCAACATGGGAGGCTAACGTACCCTACACTAACAAGGTTCTTTGTGATTACATAAACGATGGTAATGAACCTATACCTAACTACAAACATAGGACATGGTATTTAGATTGTGAATGGTCGCCAACGACAGGACACATGAGAGTTATTGTGGCCTATGATAATTTTACCGGAAAAGAATATGTATGGTTCGTTGAGTCAACGCTTGCGACACAGGATTTGAAAGACGGTGAAGGAGTACCTTATTCTGAATTAGGTGAATATAAGTATGAAACTCCTGCTATGGGATTCGCTAATGAGCGTTCAATGCTCATACATTTTATGAGAATACTAAAGAATTGCGACCCCGATATTATTACAGGGTGGTATGTGGTAGGTGCTGACATAAAGCAGATAGTCGAGCGTACTAGAGCGTGTGGGCTACCTTCCTATGCCCTATCACCACTTAGGCGATTAAGGTATGAGTATGGTGATTGGGAACAACCAATAGTGGGTAGGAATTGTATAGACTTGATGCTTGCTGTTTCTAAACTATGGGAAATGAAGAATGGAAAACTACCCTCTTACAAACTAAACGATGTAGCGGAAGAAATATTAGGAGAAAAGAAAGTAGAGTTAGAGAAAGGACACGATGAATCTTGGTACGAAGATAGAGATTTATACATACACTATTGCAGACAAGACGTAAGACTACTACCTAAGTTAGACGATGCAGTAAATGCGTTAGATTACTATACTGCTTTACAACACATAGTACAATGTGAGATTAAGAGTACACCGTTCATAACTAAGATGTTTACTAACTTAGTTTTAAGAGATAAAGATTTTGATAGAAAAATACCTACTCAACCTCAATTCGCTAAGGTGGATTATGAAGGTGCTGAGATTCTCAAGGTGGAAGCAGGAGTGTACGACAACGTAGGCATCCTAGACATACGTGCTATGTACCACTCTAATGCCGCTAAGTATAATATCAGTTGGGATAGTTTAGACCCCGAAGGTGTGGACTGCGGCAACGGCTCTAAGTTTAGACAGGGTGAGAAAGGTTTACTTGTAAGACAAATGGAATTAATGACTAAGTTTAGAAATGAGTTTAAGATGAAAATGTTTCTGACGGAAGGTGATGAAAAGAAGAAGTGGGATTGTATGCAGTTTGCCGCTAAGACTTTGGTTGCATCTATGTACGGTGTGGCAGGAGATGCTAAGTTTGGTATGTATCACCCCGAAATAGCGGCGGCTATCACATACACATCGAGAGAGACACTAGGGCAACTTATGGAGAATGCTAGAGATGTAGGATTCGATGTCATCTATGGACACACTGATTCTGTATTTTGTGTCATACCTACACCCGAAGAAGGTTTAGAAAAGTTAGGGTTGATTAATGAGAGAATGCACCCTATCGTAACCGAGTTTGAGAAGTGGTGTTCTCGTATAATAATGGTGGCTAAGAATAGATATACAGGTATGGTTACTTGGACTGATGGTGAGTATCACGAACCAAACATTTACGTTAAAGGTATTGAGATGAAACAAAGCAGGATGCCACCTGTTATGAAGGCGGCTATGTTAGATACTATTACCGGAATATTAACTAATGAACAAGAGTCTGCTGTAACTGATAGACTATCTACTATGGTGGATTCAGTAATCAAGGGAGAAACAGACCCAATAGACCTATGTATGAAGGGTAAATTAGAAAGAGATATAAGCCAATATAAGGTATTGTCCGGCTCATCAGCAGGTGCGGCTTGGGCTAACGAATATCTAGGTAAAGGATATAGAAAAGGCTCATTCTTTTTAGTTACCTTAAATGAAAATGGTAAGTATATAGCATTCGATAATCCGAAAGATGTCGAGGATATAGAAACCATAGGTACTAAGGTTATGGTAGATAGATTTGTCATAAAAAAAATAAAGCCATACTTTGATTTGGCAGGATGGAGTACTCAACCCATAGAAAATGCTAGGAATGGTTTAGCAGATATGAGTTGGGTGTAAAGTTTATAACGGTAATACAAGGGTGAAAATAATATGAAAGACGAAGATTTAGAGATGTTTATGCGAGAAACGGTAAAGGTGATTCAATACATGGGTAACGATGTAATGAAATTACAGATGATGTTCTATAATTTATTAGACGACATGGGTAAAATGGATAGAATAATTTGTCCGTCATGCAACGAAGAAGTTATCAGACCTATACTACCTAACATACCACTAGAAGATGTTTGTCCGTCATGCGGTGAAGATTTGTTTGACAAAAACCAAATGTCTATTGATGATTGGGATAACGCTAAGATAGAAGAAGAGTGAAACTATGCTTTCTTCATATAACCCTGCTGATGAAGGCTCACTAAGAATTAGTAAGTCATCGTTTATGACATACAAGATGTGTCCTAGACAATTCTATTGGAGATACATAGCGGATATACCTAGAGTGCCGCCAACGGAAGAAATGATTCGTGGTGTCGCCATACATAATGTTATGGAGAGAGGTTTATTAGACGGTGCAGACGTGCTGATGGAAGCGGCAGAACAAGAAGGTGTAGCAGACGATGATGGAGTTGATTCATTAAACCTTCTATTGCATCAGATAGCACACGACATGGGTGGCTTGGAAGTAGTAGAGGCAGAAGTGAAGCACGAAGTCTATGAAGAATTGAACGGGCAACCTATTGTATGGGTCGGTCTTATAGATGGTGTGTTAAAGCATCCCGAAACAGGAAAACTAATCTTGGTGGAATTAAAGACGGGTAATATGTCTATGTCTAAACTAGGTAGGACTAGAAAGGAATTAGTGTATTATACTAGGTTGTTGAGAAAGTTAGATTACGAAGAGGTATCGCACTTCTTATACATTAGCCCCGACTACGAATATGACGTAGAAGATAAATTAATACTAGAGGGTAATAAAAGAGGAAAGACCATGTGGATTGGTGCTGAGAAGGGCTTCGCTCTTTTAGAGCCATTTAGAGAGAGGTCGTATAAACTATTTGAGGAATCATTATATGACACTATTGAGTCTCTTACTTCCCAACAATGGCCTATGAATTGGAATGATTACTTCTGTCCAATGTGGTGTGATTTTTCACTAGATTGTGAGGCAGAATTGAACGGCATTAAGGAGTGGAATATAGATGAATAAACCGGAAATTATATGTCAATCATGCGGTAAAATGGATGCTTGGGAAGGCGAGGAAGAAGTTTGGAGAGTAACAGGACAGGAAGGACACAAGCCGGAATTAATGCTTCTATTGGCTTGTTCCTGTGGCGCTACCTATACTTTTGCGGTAAAAGAAGAGTGATTATTATGCTTCTGTTTCCGAGAGAGATTGGGCTTCGCCGTTCACAATGTTTTTCTCGTAAAAGTTTTGATGATTACATAGATAAAGTAAACGGTAAAGCGTCTTGCTACACGTCTTTGTATGCCTTCCAAAGAAAAGACCCGATTAGACCTTGGAAATATGACGTTGAAAGCGTCATTATGGATAGAGCGTGGTGGGATTTTGATATTGAAGAAGGTGGCTCTATGGATGATGTAAAGAATGATGTCGCTACGCTCATATCTCGTTTAGAGGGTGATGTAAGGACTGTGTTTACAGGTAGAGGATTTCATATACATCAGATGTTTAAGCGGCCTGTAATCGGTACAAGTATTGCTAGACATATAGACAGGTATGAAAGAAGTGTGGCTAGTGATTTGGCTACTTTAGACGGCGTAGGGCATCCACAAAAATTAACAAGAATACCCAACACATATAATACAAAAAGAAGTAAGTGGGCTGTAAATATACCTACGTTAGATTTTGTTAAAGACCCGTTGAATTATGACATACCTACCACACCTAACAGGGAGTATGACGTGTATGACCCATTTAGAGGTAGGGCTGTGGATAGCGAGTTTGATATAGTCAAATGGATTTCTAATAACCCTATACCTAAAGACCTACATAGTAATGTATTTCATGGTGAGATAACTTCTTCCGGCCAAATACCTATACCCCCATGTATAGCCTCGGCCATGACACATGAGAACCCTAAACACCCTGTTAGGTTGGCTCTAGGGTATCATCTAGTCGAGAATCTTAGGTTGTTTGCCGACCCAAAAACATTGAGTACGGCAGACAAAAGAAAGATAGTAGATGAAGCAGTTGCCTTTATCGAAAAATTAAATTGGAGAGATTTTAAACCTAGTATGTCTAGGATGCAATTGTTTTCTATTATAGACCACGAACAGCCACCGTCTTGTTCTTGGCTATCCGCTAACGTAGGATGTAAAGGTTCTTGTTGGAGAGATGACGGTACAAGGAGAGTATAAAAATGATGAACCTAATTAGTTTAACCGAAAAAGAAATGGAAGCCTGCACTATATGTCATAACGCTTGGACACTAAAAACTTCAAGAGAAAAGTACTGTGGTGATTGTAATTCACACATCATTATATTAGAGGATGAGGTTTACCATACATTAGGATGGTAGGATGTTACTAGTAGATGATAGAGAAAACCCCAAAGTAATTAATAAGTTGTTAATGCGTATGGGAGAAAATAACGTAAAAGTATGTAGAATGGTGAGTGCAGATTATGCTATGGGTACTTGGGGTGTTGAGGCTAAAGAAATTAATGACCTCTTTCGTTCTATTCTTGGTATTGGCCGGAATAGGACTATCGTTTCTCAGTTGAGAGACTTACAAGATAACTATGATAACCCCGTACTAGTAGTCTATGGTGCAAAGTTAAAGCCTTGGGTAGCCACCGGAAGGCCATCAGCAAAACAAATTGCTACGGAAATGTCTCGTATGAAAAAAGTAAATACACAATTCAAAATGACATTTCATCAAAGATTCCCTAAAATTAAGTATATGGAATTGAATACTATGGATGAGTTTGTCGAATGGTTAGTAGTAAACCACACCCAACTAGGAATGGCTTTCTCTAATCACGATTTAGATACACAAAAAGCCATAAAAAAAGGAGAGTTAGACCCCCGTATCGCATTTCTTTCTTCCGTAAAAGGAGTTACACCTACTATGGCTCAAGATTTACTAGAAGAGTTTGGTAGCATACCTAAACTACTTAGACTTAGAACTACACAAAAAGCAGTTATGGCTGTCAAGGGTGTCGGTAGGCAAAGAGCGCAAGATATACTAGCCCTAAGAGATAACCTAGAAGATGTACCACTCAAGTTATAGTCGAAAATTGACTAGAAGTTGATTTGGTGTTGGCTGCTGCTCGTCTCATATTTACTTCTAAATTATGTAATACTAATGATGATGTGGATTTATCATTACCCACGTTTGGTTTTCTAGTTATTGTTACCTTAATATTATTACCAACAGTATCTAAACCACTTAGTATAGTAGTAGGCATTAACGATACAGTTTTCTTTTCTATACCCCCCGCTACTCTTACTGTATGTTCGACACTAGTGTTTGTTTCTAAACAAGTTGCTGTTATATACAATACTACAACGCTATTATCATCGTAGATACCGCCGTTGCTTAATGACGCTTGTATAGATAAAATATTACTCATTATATCACTAGGTACAACGAATGATGTTTCGATAGATACTTCTTGATTAGTTATAGAGGAAGAGTCAGATTCTTGTAATCCCTTACTAGCAAAAATATACCCTTCTGATGTTACAACAGCACTACCCGATATAGGGGTTATTTCAACATCCATACCCTCTATACTTCTCATGTTAGAAGGTGTGTTTGGTATTTGCTCTTGGCCTAATATAGAAAACTTACTATTAGCAGACAAAAAGTCGTTTTGCATACTCATTCTATTGCCTCTATTTAGTTGAGGACTAGGCATACCCATAGAAAAACTAGCATCTGCGTTACTATCATCTGTACCATCTTTTGATTTTTGGTCATCATCATCTAATACTTTGTCGGGTGGATTTCCAATTACAGGGAAGTCATCATTACCCCCAATTACACTTCCTGTTCCCGATTGTTGACCTAAATCTTGACCTACTTGTAAATCATCACTATTCTGTGCGTATAATCTAGCAATAATACCTTGAGCGCCAATTGATTCATTTCTTTCTAATGTTAATTTTACATCTTCTGTTTTTCCTGCGCTAACAGACCACTCAACTTTTTGTATAACCATAGTTTCTGCCGTAGCCATACCTAACCCTGCATCAGTCATTGTTACGTAAGTAGCGGGTGTGTAAGACAAATCTCTTGTTATCAGAATCTTAGGTGCATACCATTCTGCTCTAGTAGTCTTAAATCCACCACCCATCTCGCTATATTCTCTCATACCTAGAGGAAAAATACTGTTAGTATTTATACCGTTACTTCCATTATAAAACAAAGTGCTACTATCTAATATATAATAATTAGCGTCAGTACTGTGTGTGGAATTGCCTACACTATGGTCTGTTTTTGTCGGGTCGCCACATCTATGACGTAGTAAAGCCCTGCAATATTCTGCGTTAAAACTAACTACCATGTTACCTACGCTTGTATCGCTGTATGTGGAGGGTAAAGCCAACTCATAAAAACCGCTATGTTTTACATTTACGCTTGCAGCACTTCTACTTGTTGCTGCTCTAGTTTCACCGGAAAAAGAATAATCATGTACGTGTATAGTAAACTCCGCATCGTCTATACTAGTACCTGTTTGGTTTTTTAAGTCTATCATTATTCTCATAGGCTCTCCATGATTGTCGCTAACAAGCGGTGTACCATTAGGTATGTGTACGATTTGTACGGCATTAGATATAGACCCACTACCATACCAATAATAGTTATCAGCCCAAGGAATATCACCACTTGATGTACCGTCTTTACTTATACCATATCTAGCATACAAATCAGTAGATGTTTTTTGGTTGCCGTCTAAAGCATTTACCATACCATTAAACAAAGCCCCACCTGTACCTAATCTAGTCCAATTACATACCTTAGTGTAGTCATCATCTGTACCTTCTAGTGCAACGTAGGCATCTGCTATGTAACCGTGCCTACCTGTTTCTATCATTTTGTAATTACCATCTAAAATAGGACTTACATTTATTTTTAAGGGTGATTTTTTATAGTTGTCATATTCTTTTTTAGCCAAAACTGTTGCTTCAAAACTTTGAGTAACTTTAGGGAATTGTAATATCTTCCACCTAGTAGTATCTGTAAGATTTGTAGCCGGATAGTCCACAAAACTTTGCCCGTTGTTATAATACACACGAACATTAGTAACTTGTGAAGAAATGTTAGCAGCCATATTATTCATAGTTATATTATTTCTAGTAAAAGATATATTACTATTGTATTTAGGTCTAAACTCAAACCTATTATCTTTGCCGACTAGGTAAGAAAAGGTAGTATTAAGACTATTTTCTGTACCTATACCACTATTGTTATGTATTTTTTTAATTGTGCTTAAAAATGTGCTGCCCCTACTATCGACTACCGAACCATAACTATCATTACTTGTAGTGGAATTATAAGTAGTCATGTTAGAAGTAATAGGTATGTTATTAATATCGTAAATATTTCTAACTGTTGTTGGCGGCAACCAAGTGTCCATAATTGCTGCATTCCATAATGTCTTAAACTTATCACTTTCCCAAAAAGTACCACTATTTTTATTTTTAATATTACCTTTTAGGTGCATTAATAATCTAAGCATAAATGCTGAATGTACTGTGGAATGAACCTCAATTTGTTTATCCTCTTGTATAGTAAGACCTCTCAAACCGTAGTCATCCCAAGTTTGGGCTGTTGTCGCAAATGAATCCCTTACTTGTTGTTCTAAAGAAGTTAAATCATCAGCCGCAGTAACCGTTATGTCAGTACTCGGTGCTATATACACTTTCCCTAATTGTGGGGGTACTTCAAAAGTATCGTTAGCCGCCCAAACACCACTTACTTTTAAGATAATATCAGATACAACTTCAATTATGTATTGTGGACTAACATCAGTACCTCTTATTCTATTAATTAACATACCTTCTTTTAACCCACTAGATACAAACGTATTACCTACACCGTATTGAACTTGGGTGTTAGCCCCCCCATCTATCGCAGTTTGGATTTGTGAACCACCTGTTGAAGTGTATTTTGTATCTAGTTTACTATTCCATAAAAATAAATATTCGTGGTCGGGCGTGTCAGTTACTTCTAGTCTTTCTATTATTTTTCCTACCCCACTATCGTCAAACTTACTAGGGTCATCAATAGGTAATCCTTTATAGCCGTTTTGTAAATTATCACTTGCTAACGAAACGTCAGAAAGTAATCTATATTGTGCCGGATGTTCTAATGTTATATCACCTGTGGTTCTATAAGAGGGTAATGCTTCCGCCCAATAATTATCTATTAGTGCAGGGAAACCTTCTCTTTCTTGTACGTAATCAGTTAGGTCTGTTCTTCCGCCGGAAGTCTGTCCTGTCTTGCCACCGTTAGCATTAGTATTAAGGTTAAAGAAAGGTGAAGCATCTATAACTAAGAAAGAGCCGCCTTTATCTTCCCAATCTTGATACACGGATAAATCCTTATCGCTACCTGTTGTAATGTAATATTTAGCACCACCTGCATTTATGGTAGTGCTAACAAATGTAGTCTCGGTAATAAAGTGTGCATCATTACTTAACCCACTCGTAGCAACCCTGTGCATTCCGTCGTGATTAAGAGTACCTGTTAGGTGTATGTAATCTCCTACGGCTACTGTGCCTGTTTCAGAAGTTGATATTTTTAATTTACCATTAACTTCTGTTAGGCTAGTAACAACAACACCCGAAGAATAATCTGCGGGTTTAGAAAATGCACCATTTGTAAGGGGGTCATTTGTAGCATCCATATTCCATATATGTATATCTTCTCCTATGTTGAGACTACCGAACTTATCCACATTACCATTTTCATCAAATTGGTCTGCGAAATACATTTGTAATTCATAATTGTCTCTTAGTGGGTACTGCAAACCAAAACTTTGTTTTCTTAACTCACCATCAGCATTAGCCTGTCCGTTATTTCTCATGTCAGCCCAAAGCAACCAAATGTGTTTGTAATCATCTTTATGGTCTTGAAACTTTAAGTAGTAATGTGGTGGGGCATCGGTGTAATTTGCCGTTTCGTAATTACCTGTGATAAACCTAACCCCCGTAAGAAATCTGTCGCTACCTGATGAGTGTTTTCCGGTATAAACAAACTTTTCTTTGTATGTGTTAGTTGGGTTAAAAAGACTAGGTGTTCCAACAGCCACACCGTCGGTAGCGGTTGCTGTTTCCCAAATCTCCGCAACACCACTAACGGGCGCTGAATTGTATGTAAGGTCTGTTACTTTTATAGTATTAGTACTTGAGTTTAATGTTTGGTCGCCCCCTGCACCGTGTATTAGACCATAATTATTAAGATTTGCTGTGTTTGTATGAGTCCTTTGATTATTAACAGGGTCTTTCTTTACTATACCAAACTGATATTTAAACCATAAAGATAAAGGTAAATCTCTCATCCATCTAGCCTGTATAGCCCTGTGTTTTAAAGGTTCTGAGGCACTACTAAATGTACCAATTACTGTTGCAGAAGTATCTCTTGACCATTCAAATCTTTCATTGTTGACTAATAAATCATCTGCTGGTTTAGGAAAATGTTGGAAAACAACTGCATTATCTAAATGAGAAACACCTACCCCACTAACACCCGTTAAAGTGTTACTGTTTTTTCCTGTCCAAGTAAATACATCATAATCTACATTTACAATTCCCCATGTATCTAGGTTAGTAGGTATGTTATTAAAATAAGTAGGTATTATTATTATTCCTGTTCCCGAAGTACCAAAATTAGAAGCATCAGTTAATGTAATACTAGATGCACCGGAAGAAAGTCCGCCATCTAATGTAGTTTCGGGCGTGTAAACACCGTGTTCTGTTAAAGATGAAGGGTATGGGGTAAATGTTTGTACCGCCCATATATACGTAGGTGGGGTAATGTAAGCCCCGTAAGTACCACCCTTTGCAGGTTGTGTAAAGTAATTAGTATAAATACTTTGTATTTTTCTAACACTTTTAACTTTGAGCCTACCTGTATATGCCGAGTTAAGTGCTGTTGAGTTATTTATAGCCTCTTTATTAATGTAAAAATAATCACCAACTTCTAAAGACGGGTCTGCATCAAAAAACACATTCATATACCAAGGGCCACTTTTAGGATTTAAATGTTTATACCAAGCGGGGAAATATGTGGGGTTTCTATAAACATCAGTTAAAGTATTACTTATTTGCCAATTCGTATGGTCTAATTCACTAGGTGGCTCATATTTTCCTATGTATATTATTTTTGGTGTTTCCGCAGAAAAAGCCAAATCACCGGAAGCAAAAGTTAAAGTTAATTTGTCTACTGAGACTGCGGTAGGACTTATATCACTAACATTATGTTTTCTCCCTAATATACTTACTGTTGAAGAAGTAGTTATAGTATGCGAATCATCATTCATGTGTACCAAGGTATTACCCGAAGTATCTTTTTGAAAACCTATTATACCTACACCCTCGTAATAATTTTCTATGTCGTTTGGCCCATATATGGGATTTTCATTGTTATACATTTGTATAGGTAAACCGGAATTAGTTTGCATTCTTTGTGTTGATGTTTCTATATAATTACTAGATTTTTCAAACCCTACATCACTACCTGTTAGTTTTAATTTTGTTGCACCTAGATTCATTATTTCTTTGAAACCTTGTGCATCATATAACCAATAAGGTGTCTCACCTAAGTTATCATTTAATCCTTCCTGCCCTATTTCCCAAAGAGGCACTTGATTATCTAAAAACCTTAATCCATCACTAGCAGTAAATTGTATTTCTCTACTTCTTTTACTTTGATTTATCTTAAAACTATTAACTATACCCCTCCATACAGGTCTGTCTATCCTACTATTCATATCGCTAAATACTAATAATTCCCAATCTAAAGGAGAAGTAGTAACAAATAAATCTTTTAAGTTTTCAACATAATCTGTTGCTAGCAATCCTGTATTACCATTGGCTGCTCTATCCGCATCGTCAGTTATAGTTACGTTACAGGTACTTAATGAGTTTACACCCCTACTATTTCTTAAAGATTTAATTTGTACCTCGTCAGTAGTAGTAATGTCGTCAGTAAGACACCTAACCATACCTACCCTATCTAACATTAGATAAGATACATAACCAAAATTACCAACAGAAGATTCTCTAGTAGTTGTAGTTATTTGAAACCCATATAGATTTGCAGGTACTACGTTAGTAGTATTAGTAAAATTAATATCGCTTTCTATTTTAGTACCGTTTAAGTAAATATCATAATTACCTGTTGCATATTTCATAACAAAGTCAATATCTAACCAAGTGTCATCGTTAGTGTAAGTTTGTGCCGTACTACCATCATATAGTAATCCCGACGTATCGTACTGTGGTTGGTTAGTATCATTTAATTTTAAAGTATAATCTATTTCGGGTACACCTGTATAACCTGTATCGTTTAACAATCCCGCTTGTGTAGCAGCAAAACCTATTTCAAATTGTATTCCTACTTTAGTCCAATTATTTGAACCTTCTGCAATAAAACTTCTTAGTGCTATTCTTGCGGTAAAAGTATCTCTTTCTAATCTTGAGTTTAAATGTCCATCGTAAATGATTACGGGTGTATTATTAGAAGAATCGTTTGCCTTTCTTACTGTCTGAATACATAAAAAAGGTTTTTTTGCGGGAGAAGTAACTTCGGCAAATACTTTAGACGGCGTTACGCTTGTTGTTTGTAGCATTTTTTCTCCCATCCAAGAGCCTGTAAGATGCGCTCTTTGTACGAAATCTCCTGTGGTAGAAATAAACCCTGCGTTTTCTGCTGCGTAATTTGTAGCGTCAAATCTTTTCATGTCTGCTCTACCCATAGTAGCATCGTTTGCACCAACAGGTACTATGTAAGAAGCAGCAGTATTGTGTCCATTAACAAATCTTTGATAACCTACGTCTCCTTCTGCTGTGCTACCACCAAATCTGTATCTGTTAGCAACGTGTCCATCGGGATATTGTAGTTGTACCCTACCTTCCCATTCGTCAAAACTATTTCTTTTTACATCCCTACTTAACCACTCAAACACCCCGTTATTACGAAGATATTGATTAGCACTAGTTACCCCACTAACGTGTGGTGTGTTTGACATTAATTTTCTATCCGCTATACTAAATCTGTATCTTGGGTTGAGAGAAGCCTCACCGTTCATAGGGTTTCCAAAATGACTTACTGTTATTGAGTATGATGTATCGGAAGGTAGTTGTAAATAATCCGGTATTGCTCTCGCACCGTTAAAATCATCATAAAAACCTGCAAGCCATATTTGATATTTTTTTGTTACACTTCTTACCATTCACTCACACCGCACCCTGCCCTATTCCTTGACTCTCTAACTCATCTAGTATGGTGTTTACCATATCTTGTACGTCAGTTATACCATTAAAATTGTTTGTCATTATTAATTCCGTATTAGTAATTAATGTCTCAACACCTTGTTGAGTAACCTGCCTAACCAAGTCTCCTGTTAAGTTGTTTCTATCAAACCCATAAAACATTTCTTCTCTAGTATTAGCAAAGCCTTCAACTTCATTACTTAATAGTGAGTATTCTTTTGTAAGATTTGAAACTGCTTCTCCTTCTTTATTCATTAAGTCTCTAATAGATGTACCGAAAGATTCTGCGGTCATTTCTAACTCTTCATAAGTAGTAATTTTATGCAACTCTATAAAATCTACTAGTGTTTTATGGTTTTTTGATATTTCGTTAACTATTTTTTTATTTTCATCTACAACTTTTTTATTAACTCTACCCATAAACCCAAAGTTCATATCTGAATCGTTGTCAAAAGGATTAAACATACTAAAATATTGCCTACCTATTTGACCTACGCCTGCATAACCCTCTACTTTCTCATCACCAAACTTTTTATGTCTAGCATCTAGTATATCTTGACTTTCAAATAATCTTTTTGCGGGGCTTAAATCAAAATCTTCATCTGTGAACTCTTTTATTCTTTTTGCTTGGTCTAATGCTTTCATCTCTATTAATAAACCATCAGCCTTTGCTTTTAACATTTCATCTTCTGAATCTTTTAATGTCTCATAAAGAGCAGCCCTTTCTTTTAATGCTGCGTTTATATCTAATTCTTCTGCGTTTAAAAACTCCATTACCATTCCGGTATCTAATGATGCTTTATTAAAATCTGTAATTTCGTCTGTTGCTTTTTTTGTTTTCTTTGTTAAATGAGTATAGGCTTTTCCTAATGTATAAAGCACACCTACTACCATCATAACGTGTACGGGTTTAGGTAAACCTGCAACAAACTTACCCATTTTTCCTACTGTACCGCCTGTTCCTGCCGCACCTGCACCACCAACTGCTGCACCAAGTCCTGTTTGCGCCCCCGCTAAAGCAACAGTTGAGCCTGTTGCGCCTACTTGTGCATCTATTAACGCTAAAGTAATTCCCGATTGTTCAGCAATTTCTTTAGTAGTAAACTCTAAAGCAATACCTTCTTTTACTTGTTCTTTTGATAATGTTGCTTTTGAAAATGCGTTCGTTATAGTCTCTTTAGTGTTCGCCGCTAAAGCAAGTGTTTGCATAAGAAACGCCGCACTATTTAAGGCTATACCGATTTTCATTTGGTCTTGTTTATCCATAAATGGAATCATTTTATCGGGAAGCATCATAAAGGTAGTACCTACGGCCATCAAAGTACCTACATGATTTAACATTTCTTTTGATTCGTTTTTAATCTTAAGTTTCTTTAATTCATTACTATACGCTTCTCTTCTTGCCTCTTTTTCTCTAAATGCGTATATTTTTGCTTCGTGCGCTTCTTCTTGTAATGCTAACTCTCGCATTCTTCGGTAGCCTCTTCGTTTGTCTCTCATCAAATCAAGATTTTTCTTTCTTAATTGTGCTTCTGTTCTAAGTTGTTTTTTGGTAATGTCATCGCTTGCTCGCATTTGGTTATCAAGCGCCCTTTGTTTGTCTATAATTTTAGCAAGACCGGCAGCGTTTTCTTCATTTGCTATTTTTTGCAGCCTTTTCTTTTCAGCAATCTTTTTTAATGCGTGTTCTGATTGATTAACCATCTTAGCATTTATTAGTTTGCCTTCGTTTAATTCATCACGCCTTGCTCTAGCCTTTTCCAAATTAGCAATTTTTTCTTGTGTTGTTATGTTTTTTCTTAAGGCTAATTCGTCAATTAATAATCTTCCGCCCTTAGCACCACCCTCTAATGTAGCAATTTGGTCGCCTCTCAAAGCCCTAGAAATTACGGCTTGTGTTTGCATAGCCACGTTTATGTTTTGTAAAGATAAAAGCATAGCCGTAGCCGGCCCCAAAAATGTTTGAAATGTTTTTACTATTCCTAAAGGCATTTTTATAAGTTGACCTATAATTGGGGTTTCTGCTATATCAACAATGGCTTTTGTAAAACTAACTTGTTGTTTAGTTACCGATGTTAAAATAGGTAGTAACTCATCACCTAATTGTCCGGTGTAATTTTTGTAAGCCGATTCTGCTTGTTCTAACTTAAATAATTCTGTATCTCTTCTTCTATCTATTTCATCCATAGCAGGGAACATAGCAATTGTTGCCTCAAACTCCAATTCTTTTACCCTATCCACGTTTTCTAATAATTTAATAAGACGGGTATAGTGTCTGTTACCTGCTACTTGTTGAGCCAAAGCAGTTTGTTCTTCACCGGACATTGTGTGATAAGCGCCTGCTAGGTCAACAAGAACATCTGAAAGCGCCCTCATGTTTCCTTCGTTATCAGCAACAGCAATACCTAAATCTTCAACTGCTTTTCTTGAACCGTTAATATCAGCACCAAGCCTAGCGTACATCATACGTAAAGCACGACCACCCTTACCTTGTTCTTCACCCGCTTCAATAAGAGTAGCGGATAAAGCAGCCATACTTGCTATGCTTTCGTTAGTCAACTCAGCCTGTGATGCGAATTGATTCATAACGAAGGTAATCTGTTCCATCGTAGCAACCGACCTGTTTTCAACCGTGTTAAGTTGGTCGAGAATACGTATAGAATCTCTACGTATTTGATTTGCTTTTTCTCTTTCGCTCATCTCGTCTGTAACATTTTCAGTCATAAACTTAGTCTGTTGTTGTAAGTTAATTAGTCTTTGCATGGCTACGTCAGTTTCCATACCGGATATAAGACCAAACATCATACCTATTTCTGTACCAACAGGCAAAGACGCAGTACCTAAAACGCCGGACAACTGAGCCATTTTAGCACCGGCTTCCATAGCAGAATCAGCAGCAAAACCAAACTCAAGACCTATATCTTGAATATCTTCTGCTAATTCTCTCATTTGGCCTGCGTCTGCATCCAAAAACTTTTCTAATTGTATTCTTGCTTCTTCTATTTCTCTTGTTACAGGGATAACAACGTCTAACATATCAGTAAACATATCACCTATTTCTTGCCCTGCCTCTTGAATACCGGAAAAAGTATCTAAATACAAAGCCTCGAAAACTGCTTTTGACGCTTTAGCATCGTGAATCAATCTATCTGCTTGGAAAGTACCTACGATGTCGAAGAAAACCCTAGACGCACCGGCACGTAAAACTAGTAAAGTAATAGCGCATATTATTGGAAATAGACCTGTGAAAAAAGGAAGAATTGTTGCATCAATCATATTTAATCATCACTACTCTTGCCCTTACTAGGCACTCCGCTATCTCTCAATATATCGAGTAGGTCATTGTTGTTGTTTAATAGTTTGCGTTTTTCCCTTCTTTGGTCGCGTCTAGCAACTGCACCCTTAGCATCTTTCTTCTTTACTTCACTAGACGCTTCACTTATACTATCGTTAATATTAGCGGCTATAAGTAAATCTAACTCTAGCAAATACCTACCGCCTTCCACATTATATTTTAGCCATAAATCTGAGGGTAAAACCCCCTTGAAGGCCATACATAGAGAGGGGGCTACTCTAATAAAGTCTACAAAGGGATAGCGCCATCCTGTTCATCCCCTCTTACGAAGTATAATATTGTTAATAATTCGTCGGAAGTTAAAGTATTAACATCAATTCCTTCATCTAATATACAATTAGGAATCCACTCTTCCATTTGTGTAGTAACGCTACCACCGTATTCATCAACTAAGTCAGTAAACTCTTCATTTTGTTCGTCTGTCCAATCTTCCGGTTCACCTGCGTGGCGCATTTTTCTAAACGCTTTACCTTGTGCAGTAGTTACTGCTAACTTTTCCATACCGGAGGCTTGTCTAACCCAAATCTTTGTTCCATCTTCTAACTCTATCTCTTTCTTCATTACAGGCATAATACCACACTCTCGCTCTCGCTAATACATTGTAAAAGGTATTCCTTTAATAAAGAATTACTCTTCTTCGTCTATTTTTACGGGAACAATAACTTTTGCTTTAGTAACTTTAGGTGTGGGTTTTGTCGCCAAAGGAAATCTTCGGCAGTATTTTTTTATCCTTAATTTATTACCGATAGCAATAATACTCTCCATCTGTTCAGCAGGTATTTCCCTACCTAATGATTTAATGAAATCTTTCAAGTTTTACACCTCAGAAAGCACTTCCGCCTAATGCGCCGCCTTTTGCTGTAATGTCCATACAACCTAAATTGTTATCATATAATGCTACGAAACCAACAGACATTGTTTGTGAATCTCTTCCACTTACGTTAGAAGTAGGCGCTTCCCAACGAATATTGTAAAAGTTAAACTTTATGTAATTATCCGCAGGTGTGTCCTCTTCTGTAAAGTGTAGTGTCATAACAGGCGCAACGCCGTCATTATATGCAAGACCTTTTGATGTTGTTAAAGATGTGTAATCCGGCTCGTCTTTTGCTTGAGCGCCATAAAGTACTTTGTTAAACTCAACTGTACCCGTAACTTCTCTTCGCTGCATCTTTGGTCTGCTGCTGTATGTGCTGTCTCCCAAAGCCATAGCGTTATCTGTATCGGGGTTAAGGCTAATTTGGAAATCAATTGATTTAACGGCGGCTGAAACAGCAGTTTGGTCTGAACCATCACCATTGTCAAAAAATACTGTTCCGTTAGAAAAGTAAAGAGCGTCTAATGCGTCTCCCTCAAAAACAATTGCTGTGTCTGAAATAGCGGCTTGTGATGCCTTTTCCCTACAACCTACGAAATCAGCACTCATCATAACGTATTCTCCTACGGATGCTGTTAGTGATAATGTATTTGCTACCATACCTGTGTAAGTGTGTATTTTCTCTTCTCTTCCTACGTCAATAGTATAAGAATTATACACATCTGCTGCTACCACAGGCTCTTTAAATGTATGAATGCTATTAGCAAAAGTTGCTTTTGGGAAAAATGCCGCTAAGGTATTACCTAAAAACTCATCTAGTTGAACGGCCATATTATAGCCTCCTTCTGAATATTCTTTACCTGTTACTGATTTACCAACAACAGCCCTACTCATATCTTGTCTTGTAAGTAAATCCATTCTTGTTGCGAATGATTCATCATCAACTTCTCCAAACGCGGTTGGTGCTACTTCTGCGCCGTAATCGTTTGCCGCTTCTTTTCCTAATGCTACGTATCTATTTAAGAACTCTACCATATAAATGCCTCTAGTATAGTACGTTCAGGAGATGACTGCCTTATCAATATTATTATCGGTGTCTCATATCTATTCTTCTCATATAAGTAAGGGTTAAGACATGAACACAAACAGTCTCGTCATCATCCATTTTAGAGTCTAACTTAGCGTCATAAGAAACAATGCTGTCTGTTGTACCCGAAACGCCCGTATTTGTGTATAACTCATCGAATACTTCTCCCATAATATTAAGTCCTGCTCGGTAAGCATCTTCATAATTAGTACCTCTAACAGTAATAAACACTCTAACATCATACTCTTGTGTTATTTTAGCACCGCCCAATGACTCAAAATTAGGTGAGTTTAACTCGGATATTAAAACGTGTATGCTTGGTACAGGTATTCTGTTAAGCATTTGTGAAGATATGTCGTAGCCATATACTATTGATGAGTCCGGTACTTGTGTTTTTAGATACATCCTATTACTATCTTTTAGTTGTTGGACTATCCCAAGACCCATTCTTGCTAAAGTATCTTGTGCGAAGTCAGATATTAGTAATTCTTCGGGAGAAAAAGCACCAAACTTAGAGTAGTGTATAGCCGCCCATTTTACGCTGCCGCTAGTATTACCCCATTTGACTGCTGCGCTGCTTCCTGACGCGCCTGTGATACTATAATAGGCTATTGCGCCACTAAAGTCGTTGACTATTTCGTGGGTGTATAGTTTTGCCGCCCCTCCTGCTGCTAAAGTTAGTCTTAAGATTAAAGTAACCGGATTCTCTTCTTCTTTTTTCATGTCTAAATCACTAATAGTAACTGTGCTAGCACCCACTAAACTTAATGATGAATTATTACCTGTTGATTTTACCTCAACTTTATGTGTACCATTATCTAAAGACATAAGAATAGCGCCGGAGTCCGGTGCAGTAGTATATTCAAAAGCAGCAACTAATGTGTAAGAGCCACCTGCTTCGGGAGTAATTGTGTATGTTCCGTTAGTAATTACCCAATCACCACCGGATGCTGAACCGCTACCACTAGCCGACCAACTATCATTAAATGTACCTGTTAACGCAGTAGGGTCTGAACCTGTCATCCTACTATTCCAATACTGTGTTTTTGTTGCTATACTCATACTAACCACCTCTTGCATTCTTTAAGTGATTAACTAATCTTTTTGTTCCACCTAAAGGATGTGAGTTTATCCTAAAACTACCTGTTCCTTCGGCTGTTAATTCAGTTAAGTTTGCGCCCCTGCTACCTATAACACCCGTAGGCTCTTGTTCATGTGGTTGTCCAACATCATAAGAACCTGCGTTAAATGAAATAAATTGATTTGCACTTTTACTTTGTTTTCTCCCATACCATAAAGAATTACCCACCACATCATACAAATCTCCACTTGTTCTTTCGCTAGGGCTGTACTCCCCCTTAAATGCCCTACGCATATTTATAATTTCATCAGTAGTATTTACACTAGCAATAACTAAAGCCTCTTCCATAGCCGTCTCCATTTTTATTTTTATTTCTTTATTAATACTTTTTGTTAATTCATTATACCCACTTTTGTCTAAATAAGCATTAAACTTTAAAGGACTTTTAGTATTTTGATTAACTCTTAGTGAATTAGTTGGTGTTCGTATATTAGATTTTCCAACATATGCTTTCATATCTTTTACTTCTCTATTTAATACAACCTGTTGTTCATTTAACTCATTTACAACATTTGCCCTAAACTTACCTACGGCATCTATTCTAGGAAATCCCGCATGAATATAAGGTACTTTTGTAAATCCTTTCATACCCTCACCTAATCAACACTACCCAAATGGGCTAGCCTAGTTAGGTTAAATGTACCTCTTTCTCTTAACACTCCACCACGCAAAGAGTTTTCTTGAAATGTACCTTCATCCTCCATGTAGTAAGCGGCTGCTATATCCGCACATATTTCTCTAAGAACGTGAGCAAACTCGCCCGATTGAATAGTAACTCCTGTGGCATGGTCTGCACTAATACCACTAACACCTGTTAGTATGTTAGAGTTACTAGCATCTTTACCTGTCCAAACAAAGGAATCTCCATCTATATTACCATTACCCGTTGTAGTAAAGGAAGCGGCGCTTGTTAGGGTCATAGTAGTAGCGCCTGCACTTACTGCCCCATTAGCAGTAGTTTCTGCTATTGATTTACTAGGTACGTTTCTACCGTAATCTCTAAACACTTGGTCTATATCTATGGTAGCCCTGCGTATAGCAAGAGTAAGTTTAGATGCTGCTTGTGTACGCTGTGCGCTGTTTAGACCTAAACGCATACCAACGTCGCTAGAACTGCAATAATAAACCATACCCTAAACCACCTGTCAAAATTAATATAATACTAAAAAGCATACGCTTCTGTGTTTTATGACAGGAGTTAAGTGTCTTTTCAAGGTTTGTAAGTCTACTACTAACATCTCTACACCAAATATGCCACTCTTCTTGGTTCATAATATCACATCTGTGTCGAAATACCCATAGCACCTGCTACAATTGCTATTAGGGTAAAAATAATTTTTTGCATATTACCCATGTATGTGCCTATAAGACCATTAGTTATCTCTAACTCAGTAGCCACTTTAGCAAGACCTGTCTGCATACTTACTTGAGATTGAACTAATTGTTCAATTAATCTTTCATGTCTTTTTACAGACTCTTCCAAATTGTCTAATCTTATTGAGACAACATCAGCATCGGCCACTAAGCCTCACCCATGTGTGCTTCTAATCGAGCCACAAGGTCTGCTTTTTTGCCTTTAACTGAAAGACCTGCTTCCTTTAGCATTTCTTTTAATTCAGCAACATTGTGAGAATCAAGAGTTTTTTCTATTTTCTCAATCTCTTCTTTTGCTTCTTCGGCTTTTTCTTTTACCTCATCAATGGAATCTATAATCTCATCGAGAGTTATTTTTCCGTCTGCATTTAATACTTGGTATTTTTTGTAAGCCCATGCTGCTATACCTAGTAGTGCAGCACCCGCAAGAAGTAAAATCTCTATGTCATCAAACAAAGAAGAAGATTCTAGCGGTATGCAATCTATTGTTTCATTAAGTGCATTCAAGCACGTTTCTGCTGTTGTATTATTCATATTATTCGCCTCTATCGTATATTATTTGTTTGACTGCGGAAGTAGGTATTACTGTAAAGTGTCTAGTTGCGCCCTCTCGATATAACTTGAAGCCAAAGGGTGTCTCTTCAATGTTTATGTTAGTATATGCTTTATCGGGAGGAATGTAAACAATTTTTCCTAGTCTTTTGACTCTTTCGCCGTCAACCATGATTACACATTATACGTGTCTCTTATAAGAAGTTACTAATCTAGTATTCCGCTTTCTAACAACGCATCAATTATTTCTTTATAGTATTCGTAATCAGTAAGAGTACATATTTGTTCTATATGCGTATCGCCTATACTATAATTAGAGTAGGCTTCGGGAGAAACATATACGTTATAAGTTTTTATTTCATTTGAAACTTGGTCGTTAACTGTTACTATTATAGTTACGGGCGCTTCTTTTTCTATTATTTCGCCACTTACTTCTCTACAAGTTATAGTACCGTCTCTTTCAAAATCTTGTATTGAGGGTGTTCCTGTGGTTGCTAATAATAAACCTAAAATTAATATACCGAGCAATACGCCTTCTCCACCATCACGCATGATACTAAGTCAACGTAGTGTCATATAGATATATCTAAGCGTCAACTGCATCAGTAAAAGGTGTTTGTGTTTTTAGGTTAAGATAACATTGTTTTAGTAAGTTTTCTTGGTCTGCACCATCTGTTACATCTAGTGGGAATTGATAATTAAATCCGGTAATTGCTGATTTACCACCTGTGTATGCGCTTACATTCATAAACACTAAACCACCATAAGTTACTGTAAAAGATTTAGTACCATCTTCTGCTACTTCTTTATCCATTCTAAACTCTCTAATTACTGCGTGTGCTTCTGCACAAGTTAATCCAAACGCTGTTTCTATTGATAAGGTTAAAGCCATATTACTTCCACTACATAAGAGTTTAATAAAGATTTACGTCAATTTAAGTAAAAACATAAGTAACTGTTAATTCATCTGCGTCTGTTGAACCATAAGAGTTAGTAGCCGTACAGTTTATTTTCATAATCAATTCCATACCATTTTCGGGATATTGAACACCGGATTTACCACCTGCAAAATCCCATTGAACTTTTTCACCTATACCTGTACCCGATGCTGTTCCACCTTGAGTTGTTACGGCTGTACCTATAACAGACGTACTACCGTTTACACTTGTGTTTGAATCAATTGATACATCCCATGTAAATGATGTTGCGCCTGTGGCTCTACAATATCCTTGAAATATAAATGTCTCTCGCACCGCATTACCGTTATATGCATTAGCCATATCACTACCTTGATTGCTACTGTTGTGTGTTGAAGAATAATCACCACCACTAGAAAAACTTGTTCCCCCCTCACCGAAGAAAACAACCCCTGTGTCCATCTCAATTACGACTGCGTTAGTTTGACCGCTACTTGAGTCTAACGCTATACTAACCCCTGTTGGTGCAGTTGTTATTGCGCCCTGTGCCGCTTGTGCTACCGAACCTACCGTTCCCATAAAACTCATACTATTAACCTACTTGAATCCATTTACCTGCGATGACGCAAATATAGGATGTTGCTTCATTGTCTGCTACTGCTGCATTAGTAGCCCAATTACTTACGATAGCATTATTTGTACCAAGACCTACTGTTGCGCTAGAACCTGTATTATTGAATATAGTAAATTGTGTACCTACTGTTGCGCTTGTAGGTAATGTGCAAGAACCTGCTGTCCAATAAATGTAAGCACCTGTTTGTGCTAGGGTAAGTGTTGTATTACTTGATACTGCTACGACTTCTGCTTTAGAATTAATACCACCTGATGAATTACCTGTAATCCAAGTAACAGGAGAAGAAGAAGAATTAGATGAAATGGATAATTGATTATCTCCGGTAGCACTCGCAACATCTGCGTTACCAATAACTACGTTTCCATCTCCGCTAGTAATATTATTTCCAGCATTGTAGCCAATACCTATGTTTCTATCACCTGCTAAATCAGCGTTACTAAGTGAGCCAAAACCAATGGCTATACTATCGTTACCGTTTCCGTATCGGTTTGCTTGTCTGCCTATTGCTACGTTTGCGTAGCCCGAAGTCATTTGCGCCCCTGCTTCAA
>UEXM01000393.1_pt1 | contig 47769 bp, 81 predicted proteins | sample 1796661 | NCBI WGS metagenome assembly UEXM01 (sample SAMEA4772469, study PRJEB27181) | metagenome | reverse complement strand
CATAATTAAACCTTTTTAACCTTGAGCTTGAGGGCGGTTTAAGCCTTGGTATGTAGTATACATTCCCACTCCTTGCAGGAATGGATTTGGAGAATTAGAAGGTTGTTGTGAAAACTCACCATACATAGAAGCAGATGGAGCGCCTGTTAGGAAGTTCTGAGCATAGCTGTACGGTGCAAGAGCTTGTTGCGTATACGCAAGCTGATTTCGTCTATCAAAATCAAGAAGCTGTTGGTCAGACTGTCTCTCTTTCGCTCCAAGGTTGTACATATATGTAAGATCAGATGGAGCCATAGCCGAATATGTAGATCCAATGTCAGCAGAAGTTCCAGCCAACGCGCCGTAGCCTCTGCCAATATTCCCTAACTGACCTCCAAGCTGCCCTGCCGTGGCCCCTAAGCCACCAGTTAGTCTTCCTGCTTCCATATTGCGCTTTTTCTCGTCCTGTGATGCACGAACTTGCGCATCTGCGCTAGACAATCCCATACTTCTATACATGTCAGCAGCTTGCAACATTCTTTTTTCTGAATCTGAAAACGCTTTAGTCTCAGCGCCAAGTTGACTCACAGACATATTACCAAGCTGTTGACCTCCAGCGATACCTCTTTTCGCCGCTGCTTCGTATGCTTGTTGTGCTGATGCTAAAGATCTATCGTATCCTTCAGACATTAAATTAGCGATAGTGCTTTGCTTGGCTTCTTCAACTGCCCTAGAGGTCTCCGCTGCTTGCACGCCTGCACGCGAGCCACCAAATGCGCCGGAGCTTAGTGCTTTTGCTGCGTCACCTTGACGGCGCTTTGCGCCCTCACGGTTGATCCTATCCATTGCAGCGTCAATGACTTGTTCTTTATAAGGATTCATAAACTGATTAACGGATGACGGGTCAAATTCTCCTAAACCACCTTGAATAGCACCACGAGCGTCTTGCAATAGCGCATTTGCTCTTTGCTGTGCGTTAAAGGATTGTGTGCCTAGATCAGCGCGTGACTTCGCCCCCGCCAACTCTTTGTTGTACACAGACCTCGCGTCTATAGAGCCTAAACCAGATTCAAGATATTTTTGTGCTTTTGGCAAATATTCAGAAACAGCATCAGAAACTGCTCCTTCCCCAGAAGAAAACGCGCCAGCAGCCTCTGTTAAATAACGAGGCTTTCCTTCTGAATCTGTAAAGTAAGGTCTGGAACGATCTAAAAAGGCTTGACGCTCTTCCGCAGTATCAAACGTATTGTATACAGCACTTTGAAGTGGATCACGAATTGCTTGCTCATAGTTAGGTATTTTAAAAAGATCAGGGTACGCCTCCGCATCCATGATTCCACCTTGAAGAACACCATCTTCATCAGGAGAGCCGAATATTTGTGCGAGTAGAGCCTCATCGTAGTCCTGCATATACGCAGGGAGTTGGCGTATGGCTATGCTTGTTGTTGTATCGCTCATTACGCTTTCCTCTCAAGTTGATCCATCATACCGTACATTCTGTTAATGCCGCTATTTAAGTTGCCATTACCCGCCCCTTTTACTGCATCACGGGTCATTACGAACTCTCCAGCGGTTAGCATGGCTGGAACATCGTCTTCTGTCCCAGAGCCTTCATTGGGCATAATGCCTCCATTCCGACGAGGATAATAGTCTACCTCTCCACCATCAGCATACATTGGAACAATTCTATCTGGAAGTGGCCTGCGCTTGAGATTAATTGGATTTTCACCAGCGCGTCTTTCAAACCTTGCCCTGTTACCATAAGGATCTGGATCCTCGTCTTCACTAAACAAACTATCAATTAATTGAGCCGCAAGACCAGAAGCTAAACCCTCGCCAGCTTTTGTATTTAGAATTTTTCCGAAACGAGACTCAGGTTCTATTCCAAACATTTCACCATAACCCAAAAGACCTTCTGCGTATCCTGATTTTTTTCCTGCATTTGCTATACTTTTTGTTAAATCTCCTGAAACATTTCTTGTTATAGGTCCAGCAGCGTTATTAGGCCTAGAAAAAGTTTTTAGCATATTTCCGTCCGAATCCACCATCATGTTATCTAAAAACGGGAGGCCTGTTCCATAACCTGTAGCCGCTCCGATGCCTGCTCCACCTATACCTCCAATCAAAAGATCACGAAGGCCAACATCTTTGCCTTGTATTTTTCTAAGAGCTACGTTTCCAAGAGCGCCTAAAACTGTAGGATTAGATAGCGCACCTGTAAGAATCGGAACAAGAGAACTCCAAAAAAATTCTGGCTCCCCAGTTTCAGGATTAATGCTGTTGGACCCAGAGCCTACCACATAACGAGTTGGGTCAACTCCTGCATCTTCAAACGCACGACCAAGACCGCGAGCCACTTGAGGGTTTTGTTGAAGCACTTGTTGCGGAACTACTGTTTCACCGGGAGTCAAGTGACCAATCATCGTGTCGCCGTTTCTCCCGTAGCTTGCCATGTTTTGCATTTTGCTAACCTCTTAATTACTTGCTTTAAACATACTAAAGCGTGGACCCAGAAACAGCTTCAGGCATAGTAACCTGAACATTTGTACTTCTTTTTTCCGATCCTGTCCAACTTTCGCCACAATCTGGGCAATTGCCATCTGGATAGGATGCAATTTCTTCTTTTGTGTCTACAACATTTTCACAATTTGCGCAATGAACTGTATCGACGCTCCCAGAAGGACGCCAAGTTGAGCCGTTATCCATAGTAATGATTGTATCAGTCATGTTATTGTCACCGTTGTTGTTCCTACAGAACCTGTTGCTTGTGAGCCTCGGACGTATGGGGAGTAAGTTACAGGAACCCGCAATTGACCGCCATGGCTAAAGACAGCGCCAGCCTCTAGGCCAGAGTCGTCTGTTTGCAAATCTGTAAATACTGTAAATGTATTTCGGCCTTCTCCGGGGTTTTGCATGTTCTGCAAGTACGTTGAGTATGACCTAAGAACCTCTGCAAAATAATCTTTGCTATACTCGCTTGGAGGTATGGGGAAGAATGGTAAATTTAAATTTCTCGACATTAACGTCTCCCGTCAGGCCGAATATCAACACGAGGGGAGCCTAATCTCCAACTTACTCCAGTGTCTTCACTTTCTATCCTAAATGCGAAAGAACGCCCTCTAAGCCGAACAAATACCTGCTCTGTAAACTGCTCTACAGGTATGCTTGCCGTTTTTGCGACTGAGCTTTCATCAGAAGACAAGTAGTTTCCTCCGGGGAAGTTTCTAACTTTTAAGGTCATAGTCGCTTGGGGAGTTGACGCAGTAGAGTTTCTAAACGTCAAATCAGGTATTAAGCGTCGCATAAATGCAAACTGCTCTCCATCGCCTAAGTCCATTTGGCTACTTTCAATGTATGAAGTAATCGCACTTGCAGGAGATGTACTACCGTCATCAAATCCAATCTCTTGAAAATAAAGATAATGGTCTGTAGACGCCGCTATGGGGTCAACATTAACACCCCTATCTAACCAACATGTGCGGCTCATTAGGCCATAATACCATATTTTCTGGTCATAATTATAAGTTACATAACTGTCATTTTCAGAACTTGTCGCGGAAGGATAAAACCAAGTAACTTCAGAAAAAGCAGTATTCAAACCAGCCGTTACTTTTTCTAACTGATTATTATTAATATTCGTAAAGACGTAATCTCTAACAGAACATGGAAGACGTTGAACGGCACCTCCATAGGCATAAAACTCTTCCGCACCCATCCAGAAAACATTGTCTTCAACTGCGATAGCAGACAAGGGGCTGGCAATTGTAATATTTTCAGAAATAGAGTTTATGCCAAACGTGAAGGGTGGCCCAAGAAACTGCATCGCGTGCAGTGAAACATCTGTAAAAACAAGAACTTGTTGCCGCGTTTCTACGGCTGTAATTATTTTTGACCCTGAGCCAATACGCAAATCACCCGCAGTGTTTGTTACAAGAGACTGCCACTCAAGAATGTTTTCTTGATCAGAAAATCTAATTAATAGAGGGTCTTGCACTCCGGGTTCTAACTCTGAATCACAACCAAACGCGATTACATGTCGGTCGCGGTCGGATACAATAACTTGTTTTGCAACTGTTGGAGCCTTGTTAGAACCAGCCAAACTTGCAAGCTCAACCGCCCGTGAGCTTGTGCCACTGCTTTTATCCCAATAGAATATATCTCCATCACGAACGTTTATTATAAGATCTTCGCCAAAGTTGTCATGCGACCATATTCTCAAGGTCTGTCCTGAAACAGTTAAAGATGCACCTGAACCCCAAGTTCCGCGACTCCAAGTTCCAGCACCCCATCCAGTACCTATTATAGTTGTGTCCAATCCAGTGTTAATTTGATATGCCCCAACGACACTAGACCCACCATTCCCGCTATCTGAAGTTGTTGCAAACACATAAGAGTTACTCAAACCATCTGTTGTTGTAATACTTTCAATTGAAGCTACGGCGCGGGCGTTTATATAATACGAATTGTTGTCTTTGATATAAAATATTTGATACTCTTGATTAAGAACGTTAGCAGTTACTGCATCGCCTAACGTAGCCGCTCCAGAAAAAGTAACAAAATCATTTTCCAACGCCCCGTGGTCATTATCCGTGACAATAATTGTAGAGCATTTAACCGCTGCACTAGAGCTATGAGACGCTGCGGTTGATCCGTTAAGGCCACGAACACAACCCGTCAAGTTGTTCCCTACCAACAAAGCATAGCTGATAGTTTCAGAACCGATTTGAATGACACCCGTATCAGGAAAACCACTACCACTTGTTAGCGGTATTGTTGTAACAACCGCGTCAACCCCAGACGAAAGCGTGTTGGCTGAAGCGTCAAACGTAACATCCCCTGCGGAGGTAGTTGCACGAATAGGCGTAATGTCATTATACGCGCCACCTTCATTGATGTAGTATTTTAAGTTTGTGCCTACCCCAAGATAATTAGTTCCGTCCAATGCTTGCCACGGATGCAAAGCACGACACGTTCCTAAAAAAGCGTTAGTGGATTCTTTTATCCAACCACCAATTTTTTCAGGAAAACCGAACCTAAACCTAACTTTATCCATATCAAACCAACCGCCTTCATTTGAGTAGGAAGTGGTTTCGCGGTTGATACCGGGACGAAATTGAAGTTTAGTTAGCGGCATCACAATTCTCCTGATATGAAGATCATACACAATTGTTTAGTTTAAGCCATAGTTAGGTAAGCCGAACAATTGTACGAGTCATCATTTTTTTTAAAAAATAAGCCGAACAATTTAAACTATAAGCTCAAAATGAGGTCCATCAATGAAGGGGCGTCTTTTTTGTGATCTTCTAAGATCGACGTAAGAGTTCATAGCCTCTTCCATCGTGCCTTCCCAGTGGCGTATATCGCCTACGCTCCAAGCAGCGCCCCACTTAACAGCAACGCCAGCCATCTCCGCGCCCTCTTTCATAGCATCAGCTAGATCATCGTAAAGGTTAAGCTCCCAAGAGCCACGACCATTGATGTAGGCCATAAGGTCAACAGCATGACCCGTCAAATGTTTCGACTTCATGGTTTGGCTCGCGCCTTTGGCAACTAATTCTTTCTGCTGTTCAAGGGTACGCATACCTTGGATAACACCAAAGTCTGTTTTTGTCGCAGTGATTGCATGGTTAACAACAGCAACCATCCGCTCGTCTACGCCTTCAAGCCGATCAAGGCTGCGTCGTGATAATTTATAACTCATTTCTATTTACCCTTCATGTTCATCATACCGCTGTGATCTCGGTTGATATACTTCATATCGTTTTCGAGCAGCGCTATTCTTTGTTTGATTGAATTGATTTGACTTATGCTCATCATCATACCTGATAGATCGTCCCAAATATCCTCAATCTCCCCGGCGTTAGATTTCACATCGCGCTTGAGATTAACGTTGTCCTCAATTGCCATGCGCGACCCAAGCTGGCTCACCGTTTCTTCTAGACTGGTAATTGTTGCCGCCTGTTGTGATACCCACCAGACACCTCCAGCAAGCTGCATTCCCATTGCTGCCACTAATGCTATTGGTATTTTGAGATTTTCCATCACCGTTTACCACGAAAGAATTTAGTTGCTGATCGAACACCAAAGCTCGCAGCGACAATCACACCGAGCGTATATTGATACCAATTAGGCATGGCTTGCAGTGCTGTGAAACCCTCCGCAACGGCGGTGCGACCCCACTCTCCACAGAACGAAAGAACCAACGGCACAGAAAAAAGACCAACAAGCCACTCATCTTTTAAACTGTTCTGCGAACCCTGCGCCATAATGCGCTCCCAATCCGCAACGCTTGTTTTTTCGCTGAGAAGAATCTTAGATTTTGTCTCTGCCTCGGTCAACTTTAGCTTGGCCTCTGCTGCGGTCTTATCCGCTTTGCCTTGCAGCCAGCTCCCCGCTAAATTAGCGACTGGGCCTATAAGCGCTTGTATCATTTTGACTCCTTACCCATCCATATGCCAAACGATCCTGTAAAAGCACCAGTGACAACTGATATTAAACCCGCTTGAGATACTGATAAGTCTGGCTGTGACAGCGCCCATTCAAGGCATCGAATATACATAATAGTTGTCACCAGCATCATTAATCTTGGTAGAATTTTCCAATCATCAAGAATTGTATTTGGCATAGCAATGCTCCGCTACTCGTTTATCTCTGGTTATTATAACAACTTTTCCTGATTTGTCATATACAACATATTTCCCGCTTTTATTCTGTTGTAACCTCAAAACAATAAACCGCTATTGTGCTACTGGTAACCAACACTTTGGCATCATCCAAAGCTATCTGACACGCTTCACTTGTGCGAAACTGATCTAGCTCATAATGTTCGAGCGCTCCATTGGTAAACATAAACCATACTAAAATCCACATCAGTAATTCCCGTTGCGTTCGTTGTATAGATACAATACGAAAATCAAAGAAGCTATGCCTCCAGCAAGTAACAGCCCGATAATGATCGTGTTGAGGCAGTTGTCGATAAACTCTTGTTTTTTATAAACTAGGTCTCTTTGTATTTTTCTCTGCTCGGCTTCCATACGTAGAATTTCCTCCCAAGCTGATGGCCCATACGTCCAAGAGATATGATCCTTTAATTCCTTACGCATTTCCTTGGCTTTTTGTTTATGCGCCCAAAGCTCAATCGCGTCAGTTTCGGTGTTCGAAAACATCTTATAGGCCGGAGGTTTAAGCGCACGTTGCTCAAGGTAATCAAGGTCAGACATGGCCTTTGACCACTGACCCACAGTGCCCGCCATGCCCGAAATATCCCTCCCCACATCTATAGCCTTCTTGATCCCTTGATAGCTGGCACTGATTGCCGCCATTACTGTTACGGGATCCATTTCATCAACCCATCTTGGTAAGCACAGCCACCAGTAGGGCAATGATAGAACCAGTAGCAGCCAACATGATTGACTCCATACGTTTGACACGACTGAACAGATCTTTGAACTGAATCTTTACCTCAGTCTTTATGGCAATGACTTCTTTCTCCAAGCCATCTATCCTTTCATGCGCGGATGCTACTGTTCTTTTATCCATTATTCAGTATTCCTAGTTTACGACTTCAGCCTCTTCAACTTCAGCCTCAAGTGATGTAGCCAGCATCTTTACAAAGGCTTGCTTTCCAACATGCAATTGATCCAGATTAAATTGAGCCGACCCTGCCTTACGGTCAAGGTCTTTGATGTGGTTTAGCATAACCTTTTGCTGATCGGTCAGTTGATCTTCAGTATATTCAATATCGTCAATCGTAATGGTGTTTGTTTTTTTCTCAGCCATTTTGATCTCCTTTTGGTTAAGTTAAGTGTTGGCTGCGATTGCAGCGTTAGCGGCGGTCATGCTTTCTGATGTCCAGTAGTCCTTTGCCACCATGAGTTGCAGATGCTCAACATTACGAGCAACTGTATCTGTCCAATCGGCATCTTCCATGTCGTCTGGCTTGCCAGCATTCAACAGATCAACGGAGTGACCCATTGCTGTGTAATTCTGTGCAATTTCTTCTGCTGTTAGTTCCATAGTCTTATCCTTCTAGGGTTGCGATACGTGCCTCAAGAGCATCGTTCTTTGCGGAAAGTTCTTGTAGTGCTTTAACCAAGACAGGTATTAAAGCTGCCTCTGCTACTTCCTGAGAGCCATCCTCACGGTCATCCCACATGTTGAAGCCATCTTTAATCTCAGGGTGGGCATCAATAGCCGTCTTGACCTCTTGAGCTATAAAGCCGTGATTCGTGTAGCTGTTCTTAAACACATCCGTTGAACCTTCTTTGTAGGATTCAAATGTATTAGGTAGCTCACCTAAGTTTTTATACTTAAAAGTACGAGGCGTCAGGTCATTGATGAAGCTCAGACCCGCTGTAGCATCAGTGATGTCTTTCTTGTAGCGTTCATCTGATACGGTTGCCCAAGTCACGTTGCCGTGAGCTGCACGGATGTCACTGCCTGATTGTCCGAGAGTTGTGTACCCACCAGCGCAAGATAGATCATAGCCTAAACCATTAGCATAGTTGGAATCAACTGCACTGGTTCTACTAAAATTACCAATTAGAATATTTGCGATACCTGTTGTTGTTAGGATAGGAGAGTAATTACCTGTAAGATAACCTAAAAAAACATTGTTGGTTCCTGTAGTGAGACTACCCCCTGCCTCTCTACCCAAAGCAGTATTGTTGTGTGCCGTAGTGTTGGAATACAGTGCCTTATACCCAACGGCGGTGTTGTTATATCCCGTAGTATTGCTGTACGCAGATTGATATCCAACGGCAGTGTTGCTGGATGCGGTGGTGTTATTAAATAATGCTGCGCCACCCAAAGCTACGTTCTGGGCTCCAGTAGTATTATAGTAAAATGCACTGTTACCTATCGCATTATTTTGAGTGCCTGTGGTTGTACTATACCCAGCGGTTGCGCCAAAGTTGTTATTAGTTCCACCTGTAGTCGCACTATACCCAGCCTCATACCCAACAGAAGTGCTGTAGGTTGCGGTGGTGTTATTGAATAAAGCAGTGTGTCCAAGTGCTACGTTATTTATACCCGTAGAGTTATTTTTAAGAGCAAAAGCGCCTATTGAAGTATTAGTATAACCTGTCGTGGTGCTATATCCAGCTTGATACCCAACGGCGGTATTGTAGTTTGCGGTGGTGGCACTATACCCAGCCTGATACCCCACAGCCGTGCCACCTTCCCCGACGGTGTTCTGGTGCAATGCGACATGGCCTATAGCTACGTTTGATGCCCCTGTTGTGTTGTAGTAGAAGGCTTGCTTGCCCATTGCGACGTTGTTTGCACCTGTTGTGGTAGTATAAGCAGCTTGATAGCCAACTGCTGTATTGTTACTTGCGGTGGTGTTGTACACTAAGGCCTGTCTGCCGACAGCTACGTTTTGTGTTCCCGTAGTATTGGTATACATTGCATTGCTACCCAATGCCGTATTGGCTGCTCCAGTGGTATTGCTGTACAGACTAAATGAGCCAAAGGCTGCGCTAGTAGAAGCTGTTGTTGTGCTGTACAACGCCTGAGTACCAAAGGCTGCGTTTTCTGTACCAGTTGTATTCGTATACCCAGCCTGATATCCAACCGCAGTGTTGTTGCTTGCGGTGGTGTTGGAGAATAGTGCTTGAGACCCGTGGGCTACGTTCTGAGCTCCAGTTGTGTTATTTTGTAGGGCTGAAACACCTGTAGCAGTGTTATGACTTGCGCTAGTATTATAGTATAATGCACCATAACCGAGGGCAGTATTGTCACTGCCAGTGGTATTAGTGTAAAATGTTTGAACACCCATAGAGATGTTTCTAGCACCTGTAGTGTTCGAGTACCCTGCTTGGAAACCCAAAGCAATGTTGTTAGGACCAGTAGTATTGGCATACGCAGCTTGATAGCCAATAGCTGTATTGTTGGATGCAGTGGTGTTAGAGCCTAGCGCACTAGCTCCCATCGCAACATTATATGCTCCAGTAGTATTAGCCACCAATGCGTCATCACCCACTGCTGAGTTGTTAGCACCAGAGGTATTGGCCTCAAGAGCCTGATCGCCAACCGCCGTGTTGTTATTGCCTGTATTGAGTTCTAATGCTTGATATCCAACCGCAGTATTATAATTACCTGTTGCAACTGTCTTTAAGGCTTCCTTACCCACAGCGGTATTACGAGTTCCAGTGGTGTTAGTGACCAAAGCCCTGTACCCAACCGCTGTGTTGTCGCTTGCGGTGGTGTTTGCCCGTAAAGCATCTCCCCCTACTGCCGTATTAGAAGCCCCAGTAGAGTTTAAACCTAATGAATCTACACCAACCGCCGTGTTATTACTTGCCGTTGTTGTAGTAGACAAAGAAAAATACCCTACTGAGGTGTTTCCGTCACCAGTAGTAATTGCATCACCCGACCTGTTTCCAAAAGCAGAGTTTTGAGTTCCTGATGTATTTGCTGATAAAGCGTTGTAGCCCACCCCTGTATTAGCACTAGCAGTGGTTATAGAATCACCAGTACCATAGCCTACAAAAGTATTCTCATCTCCAGTGGTGATCGCAGTACCCGCAAGTCCCCCTATAGCAGTATTGTAGTTACCACCGCTTGCCACACTATCTAACGCAGTATCACCCAAAGCCACGTTGCCTGTACCAGTGGGGTAGTTGCCGTCGAGCTTGATTGTGCCGCCATCGACTGACAGGTTGCCAGTCACTGTAAGGTTTCCAACTAGATTTAAACCATCAAAGTGAGCGTTGTTAAATACGTTCGCAGCAACTGCGCCAGTTCCTGCGCCGTTAAAGAACACAACCGCAGTCGTTCCCGCTGGAACTTCATAGTCATTTGATGCGTTATATGTGCCTTGAAACAACAATATACTGCGCGAACCAGACAGGTTGTTACGCACATAGATAATCTTTTCAGCATCATTCGGGGTAAGCTGCACATATACTGTGCCGCCAATATCTCCGCCATCCCCAAAGATAACCAAGCGGTTGCGCCCATTAGAAGCTGCGCCATCGCTAACTGGAAGTGTGTTTGGGGAACCTGTCGATCCCGTGGCACTTAACGTTACGGAAACTTGACCGTCAAGAGAAGTGTCCAACAACTCAAAGTTTGTGTTTGTTGTATCGCCCCATGTACCAGACTGTTCACCTGTGCCAATGAGTTCTATACCGTTATTTAACGTATATGTACTTGCCATGTTATTGTCCTATGCTGCTATGTCATCCCAGTTTGGAGTTTGAGACGGTGTTTCGTCACTCCATGCTGGGGTGGAAGATGGTGTAATCGGAGTATAGCTTGGATTTTGATTTGGAACAATACGTCCCCACACTAAAGGTGTTCCGACAACACCAGTCGCTGCTAGTCCTGTGACAGATACACTTGCTTTAGCAGCGGTTGTGACTGCTCCAACAGAGCCCGTTCCTGAAACTCCAGTGACGTTTACTGTAATTCCCAACTCTACTGTAACACCGCCAACGGCACCCGTTCCTGCAAGACCAGTAACAGGTACGTTCGCTGTTCCTGTAACTGTTGCGGAGCCTACGCCTCCAGTTGCGGCAACACCAGTAACCGAAACATCGGCGGCGGCAACTACTGTTGCGGAGCCTACCGCTCCTGTTCCTGCAAGCCCAGTAACCGAAACATCGGCGGCGGCAACTACTGTTGCGGAGCCTACCGCTCCTGTTGCAGCCAAACCAGTCGGAGACACATTAGCCTTTGCAACGACTGTAGTAGTGCCAACAGAGCCTGTTGCTGCTAAACCTGTAGCGGGCACAAGGGCTGAACCATCGGTAGTAGCCAGCCCCACTTGTCCAGTGGCAGATACGCCCGTGGTCGTAACATTTGCCAGTGCTGTAATAGTTACAGAACCGACAGAGCCTGTAGCCTCAACTCCATCAACTGAGACTTTGAGAACAGGAGTTCCCCATGAGCCATCATTCCAAGTGGACCTACCCCATCCTGAGAATAGAGTTGAAGAAGCCATTTTTAACTCTTACGCGATACGAATTATGGCGTTACTTGCGTCAGCTGTTGGAAATACAACTGTAAAATCACCTGCGGTAGATGTTTTATCCCCACCAAAATCTAATACAATAACCGAGGGGTCACCGGATGCACTGTCATTAAAGATCAACGCGCCACGCGCCGTAATTGTTGCTGTGCTAAATGTAAGATCCGAGAAGTCCGTAAGTGCTGTTGTACCACTTGTCGTTGGATCAACACGAGTGAGAGCCGCACCTTTTGCTGTGTATCCTGTACCAGACACTTCGTTTGAGCTAGTGTATGCTGTAGTCGCAGCAGTAAAAGAGGCACTGTTTGTATAGAGCGCGAGATTAAAGGTGCTACCACCTGAGTTTTTAAAGTTGTGAACAGCCTCAAGAAGTTCTTTCTTAAAGCTGGTGCACATGAAGTTTCCTGAAAAGGCCATGTCACATTCTCCTTATAAGTTCAGCGAGGTCAGGGTGCCCCGCATCTTTGATTGCATTATATACAGTAGTTCGATCACTTTTAACAGCTTCGCGTAAGTAGAACTCAATAATTTTTGTGATATTGCGCTTATAAGCCAACGCTTGGTCACGAATCGCAGGAGGGGCGGAGTCTCCCACAAAAACTATTTTATCCGCGCATCGTTGCGCGACTTCTTCAGGATTAAACCCACGATTATGTGTGGTTTTTACATCTACTTTGAAACCTTCATCTAAATCTATATTTAAAGCGGGTATCATGTTTTCTCCCTAAGAATAAGGCCCGTGCGATAGGCATCAGTAACCTCCTGTGATTCTCCGAAGTTTTTAACGCGGGAAAGAGCTTCAATGAATCTTTGAGTATAGTTTTGTATTAAATCAGTTTCTCCCTTCATAAAGGTATAAGCCTCTATGAGTGATCCGTACAGCATTGCAACAGAAGCATTTTTACTCAACCATGTTGTCCCATCATCCGCCCCAGCAGTTAAACTTTGAGGGCGATAAAAATAATGAAGCTCTACAGGATATGCTGAGTCTGGAGTGGGACCTATTATAAAATTATCAACGTCAAACTGCGCATAATAACGAGGTGCGCCAGTCGTGGAATTGTTTGGGTTAAAAGATTGAACGAAATTTACGTCTTTAAATAATACAAATTCTTTATTGCTTCCACTTGTGAAAGAAAGGCTAAAAGGAGCCAGATAATCACTAGGCAACGCAAGATATTGATTGCTCGCAGCAAGGCTTCCAGTTTGATTTTTCCTAAATACTTCTAACTGAGCAGTTTTTAATATACGCTCTTCAGTATTTTTAATAAAAATATCAAGACTGTTTACAAAAGTCGTTTCTGTATTTTCAGTATAATCTTGAATAGCTGTTTTTAATTCTGCATATGTAAAGCTCATGGTGTGTTCGCTTGGCCTCCCATACCTGAATGGTTGGTGCAATAGTAATACAGCGTTGGCGCACCTGACGCCACCGTTATTTGTGTGTAGGCTCCAGAACTACCGGGCGTTCCTGATGTAGTAACTCCCGTGGTGTACTCTGAACCTCCACTATGGCTTCCATTAGCGGTGGTGCTAAAACGCAAGGGGTGTGAACTATTGCTCGAATCGCTCTGATCGAAGCGATAAGAGTTTCCTTCATTTAAAGTAAGCGTAGGAGAAACAGAGCCGCCAACGTAGTATTTATTACCAGTCCCGTAGCTGTTTGTTCCAGATGCTACTGTGACTGTATATGTAGTGTATCCTGCGGTTGTTACGGTTACAGAACCTACAGCACTCGTGCCTGAAACTCCCGTTACAGAAAAGCTAGCATCGTTTACAGAAGCCGTACCAACACCACCCGTTGCACTTACACCTGTTGGTGTGGCATTAGCCCCACCCGTAGTACCTATAACGGAAACTTCCCCAACATAACCAATAGTGTTCGTTCTATTCTTTGGCGTTGGAAATATGTTGTCACCCACGCTTACAAATACTGCACCAGCGTCAGGATCAGGGCGAGGATTGCGCAACGCTTGAGGATCAGGGGTCGCACGAAGGGGTTCTAGCTGTGGTTGCTTCGCCTCCCACTCGTCCTTACCTACAAGAAGCCCATTCCACTCCTTACGCATGTCTTTAAGCCTATATCTGAAGCCTGATCGGTCAGATATGCCGTATGCCCACTTCCCCGTGGCATACTTAGACATAACGGTAATTCCTCAAATCTGGAGCCACTCTGAAAGATGAACGGTCTCTATCTTCATCCATTGCCCTGCCTATTTCTTCCTCATAGACTGTTTTTAGCAGTTGTGACCGCTCTGGAACGCGCTTTATGCTTATATAATAGGCTAAACCCGCCGCTAAAGCAGGGTAAAACCGGAACGGAACTTGCACTGTATTTGTGTAAGTATCAGCGTCATCTAGGCGTATTAAGGCGTTATAATACACCACATCAGTGCTATTATCAGGCAAAGGCCACATTTTTAAGACAGGATTAATCAACCTATCAACAAAATACTGCGTTGGGCGACTAGTTGTCGATTTGGTAGGAATATTAAGGTATTCGTCACGACTAATACGATCTAAAGCGTAATCTGTGCCGTCTCGACGCACAACAAGCGATAATATGTCTATTGTGGACGTTCCAAGGTCGTAAGTGCCGTCTCCCTTAACAACCGTTAAATTTTTTTCAGCTATAGTCCATTGATTTAGGCCACGGTTAGCCCAGTCAGCGAACATAAGATTCATAGATCTTTTTGCTGTTTTTAGATCATAACCAGTACGAACTTCTAAACCACAACGCTCAAAAGCCTCTTCAACATAGTCAGCTACGTCTAATTCAAAGTCTGTTGAGCCAGATATTGTCATTTTTTATTCCTTTTAAGAGACTTCACTCTCCGAGGCTTACCCGCAGGCTGTCCAATCCGCTTCTTTTGTGCCACTCTACTACGTTTTTCGCTTGCTGTCATCTCAGAAGCCGTCTTCGGTGTCTTTGAACTTATCTTCTTGCTTGGACGACAATAAGGTGTGCCACGTTTTTCACCTTTTTTGCGACCACAAGTCTTACCTGTACGCACATCTTTCCAGTCTTCTTTGAACCAACGCTTTAAAGCCGCACCTTTTTTTGTTTTTCTAACAGCCATTAGCCCATCCGAGTCTGTTTTCGTCTATTTGACATTACTTTCCCGCATCCGTTAGCTATTACTCTGCCGCCTTCTATCATTTGTCTTACTGGACGCTTGCGATACTCGTTAGAAGGCCCAATAACACCACCCATAGCCTTCTTGACAGGCTTTTTCTTGCTGTTACCCCAGTTTTTAGCGCCGACTTTTCGACATTTTGCGATTGCTCCGCTTGCATACGCGCTTGGGAACACCTTGTATGTTGCTTTTACCTTTTTGTAGCACGCGTCCTTTGGCATTTTTCTTCCTCTTCATAGGCGGCTTAGTGACTTGCTGCCCCATTTGTGAACGGCTCATAGCCATTTAACACTTCCACCTTTTTCTAGCTTGCCGCAAACGACTATTCGGGTCTTTTGCCGCTTTAGGAAATTGCTTCATTTGTCCTGCGGAACGTGCGCAATACGATTTGCGACGTTTAGCTGCTGCGCTGCCCTTTTTAACTTTTCCAGTTACAGCAGTTTTCAACTTAGAACCGGGGTTTTTACGTCTGTATTCTTTCACACCAGCTTTAGTCATTCCCGCCCCTTTTTTTGTGGGGCGGAAATTCTTTTTATTGCGCTTCGGCATTTTGTCAGAACGTTTAGCCATACTCTTTCCGCATAGACATTATGATCGTGTAAGTATCTGCGCTTGTGTGACCAACTGTTGTGAAAAGAACATCTCCATCTTTACCACTTCCAGCATTATTAATTAGTCCACCAAAAGATGTATAGTCATGATTACCACTTTGGTTTTCACCTAATTCTATACAGAACACATTAGAACTTGCATTCCAAAGAATCTGAACTTTCATACCAATACACTGCCACCATATTTTTTCGATAACAACTCCAGTACACGCTTGACCACGAGCGTTAGCAACAAGTGCGCTAACATCTACTTTAACAACGGCAGACTCACCTGTTCCGTCAGAAATATTAGTAAATTTTTGAACGACCATTTTTTCGCCGTCCAATAAAGTTTGTGTAGCTACAGCATCAGCCATACTAACCTCCTATTACGCTAAGTTGTTATTTTGAGCGTATAAGATAGTAAAACGAACCAAACCCGCATTTGTTGCTGCTGAAGCAGTTACAGTTAAACGAATGTCTGCTGTTCCTGTATCTTGCCAAGCCAAGGCTGCGCCTGCTTCTGTTGTTGGATATTTTCGACCAGCAGTCGTGCCGCTCGCAAAAGTATTTAAAATTGTAGCTGCGCCACCAACAGTATCTCCAACACTCAAGTTTGTTGTAGCGTTAGCAGCCGTGATAACGTCTATAACACAATCAATAATTTGCGAGTTGGCAGGAATAACGACATCTTGTACGACTGCGGCTAATGCCCCACCCGATAGATCCGCTGAAAAAGTTTGCGTCATAACAACTTGTCCGACGTTTGCAATGTCAGAACCAAGCGTTGTGCCAGTAGTGTCTTTAATTGTTCCAGCCTTTATAGGGCCAGAGAAAGTAGTAATACCCATGTCTATCTCCTGTCTGGGTTAAGTCAGTAGCAGTATGCCACTGTCAGGAATAAAGAAATGATACACTAACTTTTTTTAAAAAGAAAGGGGCCACCAAAGCAGCCCCTCAAATTGAAAGGAGGTATAAACCACCTCTCTAACTTTAGCACACTTTAGGCACCCGGAGAACCGAATACAGCGCGTGGGTCAGAATAGCCGAAGCTATAACGCTCACGAGCTTTAAAGCGCATGTTGCCTGTGTCGAAATCAGCTTCCATGTTTGTACGCATAGGTGAGCGTTCAAAGTGTTTGAAACCGTTTGGAGCATCAGTTTTGATGAAAAACGCATCTGGGTCTGTCAAGAAGTGGTTAACCGTGTAACCCTCTGGAAGCATACCCATGTTGCGAATTGCGTTTACATCATTATCAGCAGTGCCAACACGCAATGTTGATTCCAACAAACGATCTGCAACGAATTGCAGTTGTGGTGGAATAACCATTTTTGTGCCGCGCAAAGCGATAATCATGTTACGCTCATCTACGAAGGTCGAAATATCAATCAACGCATTTTCCAACGAAGTTTCGTTGAGATCAGCCGCTGTTGATGGTTCGTTGCGGAAAGTACCGCCTCCTGCGAGCGGGTGAACTGCTGAACAAAGTTCAACACCGTCACCACCAGCGAAGTTAGCATTAAACGCATTGTTTAATACTGAAGCCGCTTTAACTTGCTTAGTGTGTGCCATAGAACGCGCAAGCGCCTTCGTATAGCGAGCACCAAGACGGTCATACAGGTTATCTTCGATAGCCTCTTCCGTCAAAGCGAATGCAAGCGCCACTGTCTCGTGTGAATAACGAGCAGTATATGCTTCATTAGCATTGTCGAATTCAACGCCAGACCCTTCGGATTTTGTGGGAGCATTCCCAAATCCGACGAGCATGACCTCCTCTTCAAACGCACGGTCTGAAGATTCTGTATCAAAGATTTCAGCATGTTCGCCTTCGTAGCGATCATACTCCATACCGAACAGCGCATTGAGGCCCGGCTCTAGCTCTTTGACCAGTTGTGAACGTGAAATAGCCATAACTTAGTCTCCTTATGCCAGACCCACAGTGCCAGCACTGAACAGGTGGTTATTGATTTTAACGATCACGTTAGTGTTCGCAGATGAAACATCGCTATTCTCAGGATCTTGAGAAATGTCGATGGCTTTAAGTGGTAGACCAGCAGTCGTTGCACCCGTTGTGACATCTAGCTCAGTGCGAGAATTACCACTTACGGTACTTCCTGCCGTTGCATCAACAATGTCAAAATTGCCAAACAAATCGGCTACAGGGAATGCAGCGTCAGCTTGGACTTCAAAGGTTGCACTTGGGTCATCAATGATATTTGCGAAAATATCTGTCCCAGTTGCGCTTGCAGGCCAGTAGTTTGAAAAAATAACATCACCACTAGCGTCTACATATGAACAGCCGTTAAATACGCCCAAAATCAAAGCAGTACCACCAGCAGGAGCACGAGTAATTGTTCCGTCAGTGGCGACAAGAACTAAGTCACCTTGGAAAATACCTGTGCTATACCCGGAGGCAATACGGTAGCGATTCTGTCTCTGCGAGCTAGTGCTCGTTTTGATAGGGCGAAGGCCGAAAGCAGCGTCTTGATTAGACATCTTTACTCTCCTTCAGAGTTTCCCATTCCTTTCATTCCAAAAGAAACGGAAGATTTACGTTGAGGACTTAGCTTAGGCATGGCTGGGTTGTTTTCACGCATCCAGTCACGATCCACTGCGTCCAGTTGGTTTTTAGAAACACCTTGATAGTGTTTATTCCGCTGGTCTGCCATTTCGACGGGGATTCGAGCGAGAACAAGACCACCAACACCAATGGTGCCAGCGTTTCGTCCCTCATCTACTACAGGTCCTACATAATCGGGATATTCCTCAGCGCGAACGAGGTCCCAGCCTTCTTGCCGTTTTTTGTGAACGTTAGTTTTATCGTCAAATTCCATTACGGATTCGCGTATCCAGCGGTGTTTGAAACCGATTGGGGGTTCGGGAGCTTCCAAAGCAGAGCCGGGTCGCCATTCCATTGAACGCTCTGAGCGTTCCCGCGTATTTGATTCGCGTGGTGTCCTATCTGCCATTTTATTCTCTCCGACTACTAATTTTTGCGACTTCTTTTGCGTATTTTTCAAGAGGAATCCTCATTTTTTTAGCAAAAGCCACTTGTCCGGGTGTTAATTCCACCGATTTTTTCCGCCCTGATTTTACTGACCGTCCACTGGACGCAGGAGCAACAGTCTGGGCGTTGGACCGTTTTTCCCGATTAAATTTTTGAGGCATTTCCCTGCGCATACGAGAATCTATTTCTTTATAGTAATCGTCTGATGAAGGGTCAAAATCTTCTTCTAAAACAAGCTGTTCATGGATTGCTTGAGCCGTTCTGGTCATGATCCTATCACTGCCAAACCAAGAGTTTTTTGAAAGCCAGCCGTCTAGCTTAGGGTCATTAACTTGCTGCTGCACGGGGGCCTGTTGAACTTGCTGTTGCTGTTGATGCTGCTGCTGCTGCTGACTGTATGCGGCAGCTTCTTGCTCGCGTTTAATTCTATCTTTCTGTGTTCTAACTTTTTCTTTTGCCACAGCTATTTGCGCTAGTGCTTGTTGCGCCTTAGCCGCTTTTTCGTAATCACCTAACTCACTGGCTTCAGTATACGCACGAGTAGCTTGAGCCTCTTGAGCCTTCAAGCGATTTTCAGTTTCTGAATTATAGCCTACACTCATCTGCTGCAAACGCTGCTTCATTTGAGCGTTTTCATTTTGCATGTTTTGAGCATATTCAACAGCAGCTTGAGCTTCTTCAGCGGCTTGCTTCCGTTTCGCGGTTAATTGATTAATTCGACGTTGAACAGATTCACTGTAATTTTCTAGTTCGTCGTCATCGTTTGATTTTTTACGAACATTTGTTCGGGTTTCTTCTTCGTCACCTTCGGACTCAGAAACCTCGTATTCGACTTCATTGTTGTCATCTTCGACTTCAACAGATGCGCCATTTTTAAAGTCTTCGTCTTCACGAATATCTTCAGACATAGCCATTTTCCTTGCTCTCCACTACCTTATACATAAGAAATGTCTTTGGGGTCAAGAATCGTAGCAATAATATTATCGTCATTTATGATACGAACCTCAAGACCTTCCACTTTAAACCTATTACCACTATATCTTCCTATAAGAACCCAATCCTTCTCTTTACACCAAGGACCATTTGGGAACTTTTGGGCGTCAGCATAAGCATCAGGCCCTAACTTAACGACATAAGCCGCTACAGTAGCAAAAGATTCACGCTCTCGAACGGCGTCTGGAACAATAATTCCGCCTTTTGTTTTCTCACTAGGATAATAAGGTATGATAAGAACTCGGTAGCCTGTGGGCTGCGGCAGTCTTTCAAGTGATGAAGCCTTCATCTGTGATGGATCATCTTCGTTTTTACTTTCCGAACTTTTTCCAAAAGCGTTTTCAATAGGTTTTGGAATAGATTCGTTTTCTTTTATGGCCTTCTTCGCTGCCCTCGCAACGTGATCTGGCACAAATAACTTGCTAGTCATCTGCGTACTCTATGCCTTTCATCGCGGCTTTAAGTTCATCTTCAACATAGGCCATGCCGCGTATTTCACCTACGATGTACCGATACTCCTCAAAGGTCTGTATCGAACCATCCGCGAGCTTGTCTTTAAGGCGCACATCGCGCTCACGTATGTTTTTATATAAATATTCTGCAAGATTTAGTGCGTCCATACCGCATATAGTATGCTAATGTACGGGAAGCACAAGTAAAAATACCAGAAAGTCAGAAGATTCCTTGGAATTTCTGGGGTCTTGCCGCTTTACTAAACCTACTTAGACTTTTTGCTGGCTGATTTTTTCTTTGCGGCTGGCTTTTTCTTGGCTTTTGGCTTTTCAACCCACGCTTCGTTTTCTGGCGTGCTTGGGTCATCCTTGATGAAGTGTCCGTCCTCATTACGCGCCCTTACCATTTCCACAGGATTTTCGGATAGCCGTTGAGCTACCTTTTTTTCTTTTTCCTGCGCTGCCATTTTTGCTCTAACAGTTGAAGTCATAGTGCTATCCTTTATTCATTGCGTTCAAAGAGGCAATGTCGCGTTGTGTTTGTATTCTGTCTTCAGCAATTCTAGTTTTATCCGCTAATGCAGACTCAGATACATCAACACGTTGTTGTGCAATTAATACGTCATTGCGTTCTTTTTCTTCGTTGAATGCCTGCTTCGCATCAAACTCTTCTTGCTTGCGCTGCATATCTGCGGCTTTCAATTGAAGCTCTTGGTTCCTTATATCGACTAGAGGATCACCTTGCTCCTCTGGAGTCATTGCTTGAGCAAGCTCCTCGGTTAAGTCAGCAATAATCTGAGCCGCTTTAGCATCAATCTGAGGCTGCATTTGCTGCATCATTTGCTGCTGTGGATCCATAGGAGGCTGGCCCGGTGGTGGAGGTGGTTGCATCATTGCTTGCTGTTGCATCATCTGCATTTGCTCTGGAGGAATCTGACTCATAACTTCTTGCTGGGCCTGTGCCTCTGCAAGTAGACCTATATGCTCCTGTATGTGGCCCTGTAGGGCCATAATAGCATTCGTATTAAGCTGCATCGCTGGAGTAGACATAACCGCCATATGAGCCTCTATGTGAGCCTCGTGGTCTTGTGGCGGGAATGCCTGCAAAGGAGCGCCCATAAGAGCATTCTGATTTTCCTTTGATGGGTTAACAGGAGGAGGTGGCGGTGGTGGTGGCGGCAAAATGCCATCAATGTTATTTACGCCAAGAGCTTCATACATTTTACGATATGCTTGATACAGACCCTGTGGCCCACCGTGTATATCTGGATTTGACTGAACCATTTGCAATTCAGTTTGAGCCAAAGCAATGCGCTGCGACATAGAAAAGATGTTTGGATCAGAAACAGGAAGAACATCAATACGCGCATCAAAATCTTGTACAAAAACTTCCGGACCCATCTGCATATCTGCTTGATATGGATAAGACTGAATAGTTTCAGCAAATATTCTTGAAAGCAGCTTAAACTCAATCTTTTGAGAATAATGCAAACGCTTGTGAATCGCAGACATAACCTTTGTTCCGCGTTCCATAATCGCCATCGTGGTGCCAACGGGGGTCTCACCACTCATCTCACCAACCTTCATGTCAGCCATAGACGCAAACCTACGACCAGCATCTACAAGTGTGCCTAGAAGGTTGTAGAGCGTCCCTGAAGGCTCCTTGAAGGGGAGGGGCAACAAAGAGCCTTGCAGGGTGCCTCCAACTACATCAATGTCGCGGAACTCGCCCGGTTGAAGGGGAGAATCTTCGTCACGGATACGAGCGCCACGGGCTTTAAAGCCTGCTGGTAGGTTGGAGAGCGTTCCTGCATCAATTAATTGACGCAAGATAGAAGTAGACGCTTGGGCTAGGCCACCAATCATGTGTGTTAAGCCAAGGCCATAAAAGCCAAGACCCGGAAGAAACTTATAATGCACAAAATATTGTTTCGCACGCTTCATTGGGTCAGCTTCTTCGTAACTTCTACGAACGGATAAAACATCACCAGAGTCAGCAATAATGGTGACAATATAAGGAAGACGTAAGCCTGTAGGCTCTCCATCCTCACCCATGTCCTCAAAACCTTCAATGTCTAAGGACGTATGGACTTCATAAAGGGTTATGTCCTCAGACGGACCAGACGGATGTACGCCTTGAATGTCGTCAATCGACTCTTCGACCTCCCCCATAGACGCATCATCGTAGTTAGACGCCATAGGAAGGTCTATGTCCTTATAAAAACCCACAAGCTGTAACTTGCGAATATCATTAGAGTCCATGCTAATACGATGTGTAATGCGTGGAGAGGAGGCTAAATCAGTAGAGCCGTAAGGCACAATTACGTCTTCAGCGTGAATAAACTTACTAACCGCACGCCCTTTAAGCGGGTCAAAGTAAACCTTTTTAAATGTCGATCCAATCACAGGCAGATAGAACAGCATCTGATCCAACTCAGGATCATACTCTTCCATCTCGTATGTAATCATATAATTCATGTAGTCTTTGACGCGCTCAGATTGCTTAACAAGCATTTCATTTTGCGCACCCACAACGGCTGTACGGACAGGGCCAGTTGCAGGAAGCAACTCACGATAAGCCTGTGCCTGAAACTGAGTCACACTCTCTGCAAGAAGAGGGTGAATAACGCCAGATGAACCCTCAAAAGGCTCAGTGCGGTCTTCAGTCTTCATGCCAAGAAACTCTAGTCCCTTCTTGTAGGTATCTTCCCAGTCCTGCCTCGCAGAAAAGTCGTCTTCTATCGAACCCACAAGGTCAAAAGATATTGAAGAAAGCTCACCTTCGTCAATAACATCAGCCAAGTTTCCGTCAAACGGAACGTCAACTATAGGCTCACCTTCTTCTTCATATTCACCAACAATCGCACTCCCATCATCAAATTCTGTAATGCCCGGAGTTTCTGGAAGCGGAGTGACCTCCTGCATACGAGTCGTGTCTTTAATTATTGGCTCGTCTGGGATACCACCAGCACCTATGTCACGCTCAATAGCCATTAGAAAATGTCCCTCTCGTTACCCTCAATTGGCTCAAGAGTGTTAATATTATCAAAATCTGTGATAGGGCCACCCTTTTTCCACAAGTTGCAGACATTTTCTGCCATACATGTGAAATCTAATTCTGTGCAGTAACCTACAGGAACGTTTTCTTTCATTCCTATCCCATTATCAATGCAGTCCAGAACAGAGGCGCGAATGTCATAATGAGCACATGTGCCGCACACATTCTTGTCACCTTCAGCCGCGCCGTAATCTTGATCTTTAATCGCAGCCTCACGATTCTCATCGTTGATTTTAGAATCCTGAGTTGAAATAGGACAAGAAAACTCCTCCTCCATATCACCTTCATACATATCGTCATCAACAACTTGGTTAATGCCAGACGAAAGTTCGTCCATATCTATGTTAATAACGATTTTAGCCATTTACTTCACTCCAGAAAATCTGGTTCCGCTAAGTGCTGCGCCACCACCACGAGAGTGACCAGAACCTGTGCCACCTTTCATAGAAGCCTTTTGAGGCTCTGGATCATGCTCATACATAACGCCGTCTTTCTCGACGTTGCCGCCATGACCATACTTCTTAACACGACCGCCGCCCATGTATTTCTTAACAGCGCCACCTTCCATATATTTCATAGCCGCTTCAGGGTCCATTCTTTGCTGCACTTCTTCAGGCAACTTTGAAAAACCTTTATATTTTTTTGACATATTTGGCATCAGTTTGTTCCTTTAAATTTTCCGCCACGACCCTTCATGACGGCACCACCGTGGATGTATTTCGCTGGGCTTCTATTAACAGCATCTTCTACTGAATCTGCAAAAATTCTTGCTTTTAAACGACCAGATTTTTCAGGAGAAATTTCCCCAGAAAGCACTTTTTCTGTAAGCATTGCGTTAATTTTTTTCTCTAATTCAGTCCTGCCAGCCCCAACATCCATTCTTTCTTTAGCTTGCCTTTTAGACTGAAAAAACTGAGCACCAGTTCCTGATTTTTTTAATTTATTTTTTTTCCTCGCATCAGGCATTATCTTTGCCCCTTATAACTTCCGCCACGCCCTTTCATGACGCAGCCCATCTTCGGTTTCTTTTTGCGAACAGCGCCACCGTCCTGAAAAGGACGCGCTCGTGGGCGCATAGATCTTGATGGAGCAGCCCCCCTTCCTAGTAACATTCTAATCATTGCGGCATCAGCATCTGAAATAGTTTTTCCAGATTCACCTAAAAACTCGCTTTCGCTGGCCTCAAGTGCTGCTGCACGATCCATTGCGCGTTGCCGATCAGCGTCTGAAATAGTTTTTTCAGATTCACCCATAGAATTAATGATTGCTTTTAAAATTGCCGCTTCACCAGCCATATCGCTCTCCTAATAGTATTCGCGTTTACGCCGCATAAAAGCAGCCTCATCTTCATCATCATAATCACTCGGAGTGGTAATAAAACCACCCTGTCTAAAACGCAGTATAGCCTGAGTCATCGAATCCGCCAAGTCATCATGTTCACCATTGGGAAATGCCGCACATTCTTCCATGACTTCATCTGAGAAATTAGTCTCAGGTGCCCACACCATGCCACTTTCAAACACAGGCGCACAGGCGTGCATACGAGTAAACTTATCAGCACCACGGCTCGGAGTAAATGGTGTCACTGGAATGCCCATCCTGCGCAACTCTTGCGTCAATGGCATCCCACTCGCCTTTTGCTCAACCAAAACCATATCAGGTTCGTACAATTTATAAGAATTTAACGCTTCTTCCTTTAACTCCGGAAACTCCCATCGCCCTCTTTCAGCGTCTAAAAGAATGATATGATCTTCTTGCGTTTCATCGTTGTGAAATATTCCCCATGTCGTAATAGCACTATAGTCAGCACGATCACTCTTACTAAACGCAGTGTCGTAACTTTGAATCACATAGCTACATACAGGAGGCTCTTCTTTCTCCCACATGTTCCACCATTCACGCTTGATAATTGCACCCTCTTCAGCGGTAGGGTTCTGCATATACTGAGCATTCCACTTGCCAACAGGAATAGACGCTTTAACGCCCTCAAGCTCATTTAAGCTCCAATACTCAGGCCACAAAGGATCACCAGACGGCATGATCGCTGGAAACTCAACAATCTCCCACTGATCAGCGCCTTTCTCACTTTGCTTAGACAAAACCTTTGCGGTCAAGTCACGAATACTCCAGCGCGTCATAACAATAATAATTGCACCACCGGGCTGTAAACGCTGCCTTGGACCAGATGTATACCACTCGTAAATGCCGTCTAAAGCAGTAACACTTAACGCATCTTGCTCTGAAACAGGGTCATCAATGATAGCCAAATCCGCACCACGACCAGCCAAAGCGCCACCAACACCAACAGCATAGTATTCACCACCGCCGTTCGTACTCCACCTACCACTTGCCTTAGCGTCTGTAGCCAAATTAACTTCTGGGAACACATCTTTAAAATCTTCGCTTTCAATTAGATTCTTAATCTTGCGACCAAAACCAACAGCAAGTTCAGCCGTGTGTGTCGCTTGAATAATCTTTAAATCAGGACGCCTACCCATAAGCCAAGTCGGAAACAAGTAAGACGCAAACTCTGACTTCGTATGACGCGGGGGCATGTTAATAATCAAACGCTTTAACTTGCCATCCGCAACATCCTGCAATTTCTGAGCGTAAATCTTATGGTGCCTGCCCTCAATAAACTGAGGCCAAACATGCTTCACGAAGTTCATGAAGTTGTCTTGCTTCTCCGTTCTGTTGTCCAACGTCTTTAAACGTTCCAACATAGGAGCAACCTTAGCTAACTCCTCGTCCGTTAGAAACTTGGAAAAGTTGCTAAGATCATTCATCCATTTATCTCATTCTGTTTAAAAACTGATCAATGTTTGGAGTTACAAAACCACCTTGATTAAACGTAACAGGACGAATGTTTAAGCCGGGAGTCGATGGTCCTGTAGGCCTCACAGGTCTCACAGGTCTTTCAGGTCTTACAGGCTCAATAGGACGAATAGGACGAATAGGAGGAACCTCTGGAACGTCTGGTACGTCCTCTTCAACGGGCATACACATACCCGCAACTGAATCAAAAGCATAACCTTCATCGCATACATTTATTTCAGGGGCCTCCCCGTCAGGACTGCCTCCACCGTCAAATCCTAGACCGTTATCTTGCTCACCTTCGACTTCTGAATTGCCACCCATTGTATAACCCGGACCAGCCGCTTTGTAGCCATTTTCCGCCGCTATCTCTTCTCGTGTTTTGCCTCTCGAAGTATCCCTAATTCCTCCATACAATCCCCCATAAGGAGTATAACTCATGAAGCCCTTAGCAAGGCCAGTAGGAGCTATGCCAGAACCGTAGGGCGTAGCGCCTATTGAATTAGATATCCCAGACGCAAAGTTTCCTTGCAATCCACCGACAGCCGCTGCCTCTTCCGCTGTGACAAAGCCGTCATTATTTCTATCAGCTTGGACGCCGCCACTTCTAGCAAAGCCAGCACCAGCAGAGTTTATTCCACCGCCATTCCTCCTGTCATCAATGGCAGATACTTCCTTACCAGTCTTTGGATCAATATATCCCCACTTGTTATCAAGTCTACTTGCGTGAACCTTGCCTCTTGCTATAGCAGTATTCGTTGTTTTATTCACAGTAACTGGCGGTGCAATAGCAGTATTCGTTGTTTTATTCACAGTAACTGGCGGTGCAACAGTGATGTCCAGCGGTGGGGTCACGTTTTGCGATACGACCTCTGGTGTGACAGTAGTTTTAGTTTCAACATCATAAATTTCTGAATCTAAATTTCGTGTTGGAGGTCCACTTTTCAAACCAAGAGAAGGAACAAAACTTTCTAATTCAACATTATCAAGTGAACTATTCGCATTTTTACTCAACGCAACAGCTTCTTCAAAAGTCATTTTGTCGCCAACCGCTAATGCTCCTCTAAAACCTAGATTGTCAAGTTGTTCTATATCGTTTGCGGTAAGAGCCTGCCCTGCTTCATACGACTTTTGAACATCAATATCAAAATAACTGTCTGGTAAATCCGTAGGATCATCTACAGGATCAACGAAACTTTCTAGGCCGTCAACATAACTTTTACCTCTGTATCGACCAGTGAAGTTTGTGTCGTCAGAGTTCTTCAATTGACCCATATCAGTGTCATCAAAAACAAGGTCAAGAATCGTGTCATCATATATGCTACTGCCAAGGACTTGAGCAGCAGAAATATCATCGTCTGCCTGACGCTGTGCGTCTATCGCGTCTAAATTCTGATCGTCAAGAAGAGACGCGGCGGTACCATACTGAGCAACTTGATCAGCAACAGACATTGGATCAACGGCAGTAATATTCGTTAAACCAAGATCAGAGAGTTGAGAGTCTAATTCAGACGAAGTGGGCGTGTAACTCTCCAAATCCGCTAAAGCCGCGTCTATTCCAGCAGCCAAGCCGGGGTCAACCATTCCATCGTCATAGCCTACTTCTGGACCAATACCAGAATCAAAGCCAGCACCAACAGAACTTATGCCAGAATCACCGCCATCAAACCCAGCGTTTCCATAATCACCAAGACCTGAAACTTCCCCAAGTCCACCAGTTCCACTAACTCCAAAGTCGCCGCCATCAAAACCAGCGCCGCCATAATCACCAAGGCCAGCATCAGCATTAGAGGCAGGACCAGAATCTGCTGAAGTTGGAGCATCAGGTGCAGGAGCGCTGTTAGTGCCCGGTGGTCCATAGTTAGGACCGTCAGGTGCAGGAGCGTCCTTGGTAGCTGTTGTATCCTGAGTATTTGCAACCATTCCTTTTGCAACGTCAGGATCGCCATCTGGCCCAGCATCTCCGCCAACATCAAAAGCAGCAACGTCCCAAAGATTTACATGACGCAATACACTAAATGGATTTATTAAACTTCTCATGCTACTTTCCTATGCCACTTTTCATCACGCTTACTACCATCAGGATATAACCTTAAACCCTCCGCAGTAGCAACATTCGGATAATTATCCCACATAAACTGCTGAATGTCCCGTATAAAGCGTATAACCTCTCGACGACCATGCCTACACTGAAACTTCGGAAAATACAAAATTAAATCCTCAGACTCCGAACGAGCAAACACCTCATCCCCATTCCAAAAGTCACGATCTATCTCCTCACGCTTGAAAAATCCCCAAGTGCAATACCCAGCAACCTCACCATCAACACGATGAACAAAACACTTGTCATGCCTCACCGCGCTAAAAATAGAATTTTTTAAATTATAAGCACTATGCTTCCTGTAAAATTCATCGTTAAAAACCAACGACATAACCCTGCCAAGAAGATCATAGTTCATCAATAATTACCCAAACCCCTAAACAGGGGAACAACACCACCATTCATCATCTGAACTGGAGCGCCCATAGGCGGTGGAAGCATAGGAGGAGGTGCCATAGCCATCTGATCTTGCTGATTCTGCAAGAAATTATTTTTTCGATTCTGCAAAGACGCCTTAAAACCAGCACGGCCCCTAGCACTGCCACCATAATTCACCATGCCCGACTGCTGTGGTTGAGGCGGAGGAGGACCCATGTTGTTCATAGGCATAGGGGGTGGACCCATCGGCATTGGAGGCGGAGGTGCCATAGGCATCATCGGTTGACCCATCATGGGATTTGGACCCATCTGAGGACCGCCCATCGGTTGACCCATAGGCTGAGACATCGGTGGAGGACCCATCTGAGGAGACATAGCGCCAATCATAAAAACATACCTCGCCAAAATTTAAAACAACAATAGCAAAGGATCAAAATTTAATCAACAACCTCTAACAAACCGTTCTTAATCATACTCTCAGCCAACGCATCTCGGCTATGAAAATAATAATTCTTCCCATTCCACTCGCACATCTCCATAGCAGATCGACGCATAAACAAACGCTCATGCTCACAAGCTCCAATAAAATGCTTCCTCTGCATCTCAGGTACAACCTCACCCGCAGTCTGAGCATCAAACTCACGAACATCACCATAATTTAAACGATACTTAGGCATCAACATGCCTCCTCTTGTACTGAGTCACGATCCGATAAATCCTATTCGCAGACAAACCATAAGCCTCGCCCAAAGCCTTCGGACCCTCACCAGACATCCGGCGATGATATATCTCCGCGTTCCTGTCCAACTTCTCCTCAGAAACCTCACCCATCAAGCGATACCTCCGCACTCTCTTTCACCACCTCCAGCACACAAAAGCTCAAAGCAGGATGAAGCTCCTGAAAGTAATCCCTCGAAGACATAGCGTTCTCAACATCTGCGTAAAATCCATCCGAAACCATAGGAAAAAGAGAACCAAACACCTGACGGTTCGACTTCTTCTCATTCCTGTCATAGCCAAAAACCATGTACGGCATAACAATATCTCCTTTTCCACTCTGATTGGTACGGTATGGGAAGATACGGGAGTGGTCAATGGATTTTTTTGTAAAAAATTTTTTTGGGGGCCTATGGGACCCATAGAGGGTAAAAAGGTTTTCTGAGGTGACTGTTCGTGGAGAACAGTGTGTAAAGCTGCTGTCCGATAGCCCGTCAAACAAGGGGGGGGCATAGGCTCCATAGGCCCCGATTTCTGGACAATTGTTCGGCTTAGGTAGGGTACCTTAGAAAAACAAAAGGCCCACACTAGGCGGGCCTTTCTGGGACTGTATGGGGTATCGCTGGCCTTATGCCAGCGCGGTTATTCTATTCTGCCACCATGTGTACTGTTCATCAGAAAGGCCAGACCATATTGACGCATTGCCGATTGCATTATCTGGAAGCAATGCCGGGCCTCTGCCCTCAACTGTCACCTCTATTGCAACCTCATAACCACTTAGGTCTGTTCCGTCGCCGTAACGGTGACCGTTGCTAATTTGATCATGTGTGATGACAGATGATCTCGGAAAGCCGTTTGCTTCCAAGCGATCCCTAATCATGCTAGAACCGCGTCTGACAGTGCCTTCAGTGCATCCGGTTATCAACATAATATCCCTAGTTGTAGCTCCACCATTTTGGCGCATTAGATTGTATTGATCTATAATGCGCCCACCCGCTCTAAATGGTGCGTGCTCAGGAGTAGGCATAACAATTGTTTGTGTTATTGGGCTAAGGCGAGTGTCCAAAGTTTGCTTAAACAAATTAGTTAAGAACAAAAACCAATTCCAAATTTTTTCTACATCAATAGTTCCCTGATGCTGCCTAAACTCTAATGTGCCTTTATCCCATGCATTAAAATTTACCGCTGAATATTTGCGGCTATAAACAGAGCGGTTTAGTTGGCTAGCAGATTGCAATTCATTTATAGTGTTAGCGGCTTCCAATGCGGCAACGGGTGTTAGCCTTGCCCACTTGTTATAACCATTTAAATGAGATCCACCTTGCATTAGGTCACGGCGAGATTTTGAAACCATAGCATTGCAGCCATTGGGGTGATTAGCTGATTTAGTATAACGGATAGCGATATCCTTTGCCACGATAGCATCAAAAGTGTCGCCATGGTTTGAGTAAAACATTTCGCAGCGATCAAAATATTCTATGCTTTTTTCCGTGAACTCCTCAGCCGTTACGCTTTCATTAATCGGCGCATTGCCAATATGAATGTGCAATCCACAATCAATTGAAACATCGCAACCCATATGGGTCATAGCATCACATGCCGCTGATATACTGTCATAAGCCGTCTGACACTCAGCAAATGGCATTGACGCTGCCTCTATATCGACGCCATCGCTGCCATCTGTTTTTAATGTCCATCCTTTGATGCCGCGACGGTTGAATTCATTTTGAACGGCTTGAATACTGACAGACCTTGGCAATGTTGCCTCTATTTCTACTCCACCTGATAAATTGTAAGTCATTGTTTTTGTTACCTTTTTGCTAGTTTGTAGGGCAAAGCTGTCGCCCTATATCCATGAATATAATGATATTTTCCCATAAAACAAGGGTATTTATGGGAATATCTGGAACAATTGTTCGAGTTATGGTTTCAGACAATCGCCAAGCAAAAAAAATGGCACCTAAAATCAGCACCAAAAATCAGTTTTTTTATATAATAGGAACGCGCATGTATGTGTATGTGTATGTGTATGTGTGTGTATGTATATATATGTATATATATCTATACACCCCGAACCCCGAACCCGAAAGCCCGAAGCCCGAAGCCCGATTGTTTATTTCATTGTGTGCGCAAGCGTTGTCATTGCGCTAGTCTTTGGATTGCCATTGTTCACAATGAAAGTGTAACGGTGAACGTTGCAGGCTAAAACACCAAACTGCTTGGCGTCATGATACGTTGCAAAGTGTCCTTCTTCTTCCATATCTACTGGCTCGCTCGTACCGTATTTTTTAACTGCCCAGTCGCAAAAGTCTTGAAACTGCGTGTCGTCTTCATACTCAAAACCGCTTGTGTCGTCGTAGAACAGTGCGGTTGCCCAGTGGTCAGGTAACTCCAGCGTGATTGTTTCCATCTTCCTTCTCCTCTACTAGAATAATCCCACAATATCCCAGGCTATATAGGATGTAAACAGGTAAAATAAAAAAAGATTCATCCTAAAACAACTGACTCACAAAACACGGCTATAGGTAAACAAAACACGGCTATAGGTAAACAAAACACGGCTATAGGTAAACGCGAACAATTGTTCGGGTTATCTTGCAGCCACAAAAAAAGCGCCGAATCAGCGCTAATTTTTTTATATATGTTTATATATGTATGTATGTCTCAAAGCCCGACCCCGAAGGGTCAAGCCCGAAGCCCGATTGTTTATACCCGATTAATATTGAGATTTAGAATAATGTTACGTAAGGCCGTATCAATATGTTGATCATTTGCGTACTCGTAAAGATTTTCACAAACAAAAGGAGTTAATTGAGCGTAGTACATCCAATCCCATCTTACTCTTTTCTCTACATCTTTTGTCTTTCCCTCATTTAAAACAAATTTTCGATGTGCATCATGCTTTTCTTTTGTCCAAATTTTTGAAATTTCTTTTTTCATTAAAGCGTAATGGTTATCTGAAATTTTCATGCTGCATCTTCCTGCTCTAAAACTTCCATTGCGTGTTCGAGTGCTTCCTGTTCGCTATCAATCCCGTAACAGGTGAAACAATGGTAATCGACCCACTGCCCTCCAATTGGCGTTTGCAAGTTAAAATTGCTCGTTCCATTCCATTCAATCCGAAGATACTCGCCGTTGTGTTCTACTTCCCAATGTTTCATTGTCTCTCTCCTATACTGCTACGTTGCGACCACGGCGTTTGCCGTCTGGGTAGATGATAGTGACGCGAGGCTTTGCGCCTTCTTTCCAGTTTACAATCTGTTTGCTGAGTTCGATTGTTTGGCGGATAGCGTCTTCCTTGGATTCGCTATTTGCGTGAGCGTGGTGGCAAGGGCCGATCTTGATTGATGTTTCGAACATTGTTTCTCTCCTGTTTACTAGAATACTCCCACAATATCCCACACTATATAGTATGTCAACAGGTAAAATAAAAAAGATTCGCGCTATCCGGGTTAGCACGATTCTCGAACAATTGTTCGGGTTATTAAATACAACTGGTGACAACAACACGGCGCTAGGTTATCTGGTTACAGTAACACGGCGCTAGGTTATTAAGTGGAACAATTGTTCGGGTTATTAAATACATCTGATTACAATAACACAGCAGTAGGTTATCTGGGTACAATAACACGTCAGTTGGTTATTAAGTGGAACAATTGTTCGGGTTATACACCCCGACCCGACGACCCCGATCCCGATCCTGAAGCGCCACAGAAAAACCACTGGCTTTCATAACACGGCTGTTGGTAACCCGAACAATTTGTCGGGTTATCCCCCGATCACACAAACCCCGAAGCCCGAATCCCCGATTTAGTCGATTTCTTCTGAGAGGCTCTAGGAGGCCCGTACAGTAACCCGAACAAGTTTAAGCACCCCGAACCCGAATAAGTTTGACTTGTCGTTCTAAGGCCCGATTCTGGGTGTCTACGGCCCCTCCGACCGCCCCACATGGAGCGCAGCCTTTACTCCACGGCTTCGCCGTTATCGTATGTTATGCTAACTTGTTCGGTTTCTGTGGGATTTTGTTCAGGTGTTACGTCAATCATTCGATCTTTAGCACGCGTCATAAATTCCTGTAGCTGCTCAACGATCTGATCCCGTGTGAGATTATCAACATTTTCGTGTGTTACATGGCTACGAGCGACCATAAGCCCTGTCACCTTGAGGCGCAGTTCCTCCGCTTTAATCGCTGCTCCGAAGTTTCCGGCTTGCCATGCTTCGTCTCTGAGTCTTTGCATATCCCGAACACTTTTGGTGATCGTGACCCCATACTTACTTTCAAGCTCCTGCCGCATTTCTTCCATGCGTTCCCGCACTACTGGATTATTGAGAAGTTGCACGGCCCGAACATTTGGCGACTTGTACCCTGCTGCTCTTGCGGCTCCTGTCTGCGTCATATCCTTGTGAATGTAATTATCCAAAAACTTCTGCTGCTGCGGCTGCAACCTACGACCACCCTTTTCTACCTGATCCCCGACCTTTGGCATATTCACTCACCCGACCCAAACTATCCAACGACAGAATAACCCGAACGCCCACGATCTACAAGCCCATAAAAAGCCAACACTTCCCACACATCGAACATGAGCCGCGCACTTGAAGATTACATGAGGTGGGGGATCTATATATCCCCCCCTGTAGGGGGGTAGCAGTTTTCGGGTAAATAAGTCTTTGATTTTAAACAATATTCTACATGAATTGAAGTTTTTCGGGCAATTCCTGTAATCCTGTAAGTCTTTGATTTAATTAAACTATTTACATGAACATGAAGCACATGAAGACTTCGGGTAAATTTCGTTCCTGTAAATTATCGTTTAAAATCAATGCATAATTTTTCTTACCTTTTTTGCTTGACTTGCGCATGTGGTGTGGTATTACTTGGGATATCTAGCAAATGGAGTATATAATATGTCACAATTTGAAAGCACTGCAAAGGGCCGCATTTTACGCGATTTGGGCGGCGACCTTATGGATAGCAACCACTCAGCACGGCGTTTGTTTCGCTGTTGGTTGGATGGTTCTTATCTTGGCGAGGATCACTATCTCGCTAATGTTGATTACATCAGCGCCAACAATCAAAATCGCAAAGCTATGCGTTCTTTTGTTATTAACGAGTTCTGTAAATATTCGGCTTATGACGCCAATTGTTCTGCGGGTTACGCGCAGTCTGTCATTGCCAATCATTTCAGCACTAAGTTTCTCGAAAAGCTCAACAATGTCTTAATTGATGAGGCTATTGAGTTTGGCGCAGAGCAAGTGGAGGCCGCGTGATGGATCGGAAAGAATTTTTTGAGTGGTTGGAGACTTGCCCGACCCACAAGTGGGAAATTACCTCTGACGAGTATGGTTATACTGTAGTGTCCTTTCCCAATAATGAAGAAGAAGAGTTGGCTGCGTGATGAATTTTATTCAGCAAACCGATATTGACGGTGGGGTGTGCTTACTCCCTGCCGTCCAAGTTTCAGCCACAGAACAAGAACTCGAATGGCTGATCGAAGGGCTGGACGCGCTCATTTTGCCCGACCGTGCGAAGCGTATCAAACGTTCTCTAAAGCGTGCGCTACGTGAAATCGAAGAGCGGGGAGCGTGATAAAGATGACAAAATTACATGATGAGGTTAATCCCATAAACCCAAACTATCACGGAAGTAAAAAATCGTTTAACTTTGGCAAAGCTAAAATTTCTAAAGATGTAAATCTTTGGGCTGGTAAGTGGAAAATAATTACGAAGTTTGAGGAAGACATTCTTGAACTCGACCACCGAGGGTTTCGAATTAATGAAATTGATGAAGTGAAATTATCCCGCGAGGGGCTAATCAAAATTTTGGAGATGCGCAATATTGAATTAAATACATAAACCGGATTTGTTCGGATTTGGAGCGGGGGTTTTTCTCCCGCTTTTTTTGTATCAGCACTTGATTTATGGGATTACGTGGGATATAAGATATTATCTAGTAAAGAAAAGGAAAATCATATGTTATATATGGCTTATGGAATGAATACCAACCGCGATGCTATGGCTGCGCGATGCCCGAAGGCTAAACCGTTGGGCGGCTTTTACTTGCCCGATACGCGCCTTGTGTTTCGTGGTGTTGCCGACATTGTACCCGATACCGAAACGATCTGCCCTGTTGTCTTGTGGGAGATTACGCACGATTGCTTGCGTGCTCTTGATCGACTTGAGGGCTATCCAAATTTCTATGGACGACGCAAGATTAACTGTGGTTGGCTTGTGTATGAAATGAATGACAAATCCCGAACAAGTCCCCCAAACAGCGGCTATTATAGAATGATCGAAGAGGGTTATAAAGAATTTGGTCTTGATGATTATTGCCTACGCGCTGCGTTGGCTGAAGCTAAGGAGGTAGCGGCATGAATATGCACAAATATTATGCGCAGCTAGTAGGCTGTAAGATTATTGATTTTAAGTTTGAGCAGGACGAAGACGCACTAGCGCCCTTTCCGGTTTTTACATTGCAACTAGGTGAGCAGAAAATTGAGCTTGCCCTATCAATGGACGAAGAGGGCAACGGCGGTGGCTTTGGTTTTATTGGGGCAGCGGCATGATCACCGATCTTAAAAGCCCTGTAGATGCTTTTCATATGGCGTGCGAGCTTGCTATCTCCGCGCCATCTGAGGAGAAGTCCGAACAAGCCACGCGGCTTGCTGAGGAGATTGCAATGATGCTGACGCCCGAACAAGTTGAAGCTGTAAAAAGAAGCATTGAAGGTTCAATGAAGTGAGGAGAGAAATGGAAAAACTAATTGAGATGATTCAAGAGATGGAAGAAAGTCTAGGTGTGTGGAGAGATATCATAGGCGGTGTAGCCTTGTTTGCTACAATCTACGGCGTACTTTTATTTTTTGTGGTTCTGTAAATAAAAAAGGGTAAATTAATGAGAGACTGCAACGGCGCATACAGAAGTCCAGATACCTTTAAAATATGGGAGTTATCTAAAAAGGGCTTGTCTTCTACGCAAATATCTAGAGAGCTTGGGTTCAAATTTGGCAAAGTCAACAGTGCCTTGCGACGAGGCCGGGAGGGAAACATTCTTCCACCTCACCCGATAAAACCAATTTCCAGCGGTAGCCACCACAAGAATTATATGAGACTGGGTTCTGTCTCTGCAATCTTGGATTCACTTAACAAAGATCAAGTTGACTGGTTAGCGACAGAGGCACGCAAACTTGGTTGCGAAACGGTGGCGGAATATATATTAGAACTGGTTCGCGATGCACACGCAGAAGAAAAAGAAAAATAATAAAGGGCGGTTCTGCCGCCTTTTTAATTTACTCAAACCGAACAAATATTCGTAAAACCTACAGCCGTGTTATTGATTCCAGTGGTATTTCGTGTATTCTAAAGAAGTTGTGACACGCCTGTGACACTGCAACTCTCCCCCGATTGGCTAGGTTTCGCACTGCAATGTCGGGGGAACTTTTATCCCGAACATAATATTTCTTATATAGACATTGACCCCGAACATAATAAATGTTATGTAGGGTTATCTAGCGAAAAGGAGTTATTATATGGGTAATATGGCAAGTGAGTTTGAGCGTTTAAGGGCGACCCCGATTAAGGACGAATGCCCCGAATGCTTTGGCGATATGATTGTAGAGACGATTGTTCCGATTGTCCGAGGCCCCGACGTTGATGTTGGGTTTCATGATTATATCACTGAAAATTGTTATGAGTGCAGCGATGGCAAAGTTGATCGTATTTGTACTGAGTGTGAGTCTGAGGTTGTCACGTTGATTATGGGCAAAGACTCTAAAATTTGTTGGGAGTGTTCTGAAAATGAGTGAAAAAGATATGGATAAAATTTTAGATGACGTGTTTGAAAAAGTGTTTGGAGGGCTTTGGTAATGGGAGATGGGCGCGTGGATATTGAATATGTCATTCAGCGATTGACTGAAATTATTCTTGCTGAAGATAAAATGTTAAAGACGATAGAGTTTAAGCGAGAGCTTGCGAAGGTTTTAGAGGGGTACAAACAAGATGGACATTGAAAGGCCTAATTTTCGTTACTTGCTTGATCGTTTAGACGAGGTAAGAACGCAGTCTGACTTGGACAGAATTAAAGATGAAATTGAAGAGTTTTTACCTCTTGACCAGTTTGAGGAGGAAAGGGGTTTTGATGTATCTGTTGCGATTGATGATGTTAAGCGAGACTACATTAAGAGAGCTTTAGAAAAGACTTCTACACTCTATGAGGCTGCGGATTTGCTTGGCTTAAAGAGCTATCAGGTTCTTGTAAATTGGATGAAGAAATTGGAGGTGCAAAAGTAATGGAGTACTTCACCGCGATGCTCATAGTCTATACGTTGCGAGACGTGCAGTTTGAGGCTGAAATATATTACGAAACAGAGCGTAAGTGCGGAGATGCACTGATGGATGGTAGTGATTTTTACAAAACAATCTACAAACACGAGCGCGACACTTTAATCCGCTGCATTCCAACCGATATACCTTCTACTTCACCGAGTCCAAAACTGAGACCCAAAAGATGAGTATTCCCCCAGAAAAAACGGAGGAGGTCATTAATGACCTTCTTCAAAAACTTCCAGAAAGCATTTCTCTTTATGATATGAGAAATTTAATTTGCGAACTTTTGTTCGGGATGGGTATGAAGCCCGACGATTTGCCTATATTTTTGATTTTAGTTGTGGATGGTTACATGGGTAATCGTTCAGTTGATTTGTTAAAAAAACAGTGATACTTATTTAAAAAGAAGTTATTATTTGGAAAATGCAAATGGTCTTTCCAGTCTTACCAGTCTCCCAAATTCAACAAGCAAGACCTATGCCTTTAGTACAATTTCAAGAGCCAAGGCCTCAACCTAAATTTGCAAATCCTTTTGACAATAATGACCAATACCAAGCGCTGATGGAATATAGACGGTCTATATCCCCTAACCAAGAACAGATGAATCGACTAAACGAGTTACGCACGGCTTTTGAAGGTACTGGAGGATACAAAGACTACCGAATTAACCAAATGGAACAGCAGATGCAGCGTATGCGTCAGCAGCCCAGAATGGGAATGGGTCTTGGTGGTATGAGACCGACTGGTATGGGAATGTTTAACAGGTTCGGTCAAATGCCAATGTCAAACAGGGGATATAATTCTTATAACCAAGCGCCTGTAAGGCCTAACCCGAACAACTATATGGGTTATGGCATAATGCAGACTCCACAGCCACAATATCAAATGCCTCAGCCACAGTATCAACCATATCAAAGTCCATACCAGCAAACTCGACCACAGCCACAGCAATTCGGCGGCTATGGAATGAGTCAGGGTATGGGTGGGTATGGAGGCTATGGTGGTATAGCAAATCTATATCAGCCTCAACAATACGGAATGCAAAATCAACAATTTGGAAGAATGTTTTAGTGAGGCAACCATATTTGACCGCCTCACTTTGCGTTAATTTGCCTTTCAAGCATATCTAAAAGACTTTCGATCTCTTCCATTTGATGAGCTATCCAAGGCGAAACATTGTTTTTACGCTCTGTTTCTTTGACTACTGATACACATCTTTTAATTCTTGATAGAAGTATATCAGAGTCTTTTAGTCCCATCTTGCGTTGCCTTTTAGGATTACTGCGTTTCCTACAATGCCAGTATCACACAATTCTGTTGCTTCTTTATTAAAGGGTAATCCTTGAATTAGCCCTTCTTCATTCACAAGAATTTGAATGTCAGGGTTTGTTGGCGACCTAACCATCTCAACGAAACCTCCAACAATCTTTTGTGCTTCTTGCAGCGTAGGCTGTCTATCTTCAAACGTTTTAATCATTTCTATCTCCTTTGCTAAAACTTGGTATTTGTACCATATACTCCCACTTCAGTCAATAGTTGGTTCGTTAGAATGTAAATTGCCCCCGACCACACCGATAAACTTCTTCGGCCCACTGCGCGTAATTTTATATTGCCCGACACGACCCGACTTTTGTAGCTTGGTGATGTCACCCTCTAGCGTGTCGGAACTCAAGTTTAATAACCTAATGTTAGCCGCCAGAAGATCGTCTTCGGGCGCAATCCGAATCATTTCAAATAGCCCATCTGTTTTACCACCTTTGGTAACTGGATTACCGTGTGCTTCACGCTCCGCAACAAAGTTAAACACCAAGTCCAACCTATCCCGAACAGTTTGCGAATATTGAACAGATGTAAGGTCTGCGGTTCTATCTTCTAATAGACCTGTATCTTGGTTCCGCATAAAGTGTCTGAAGTCTCTATTCGCCGGGCCATTCGATTTAACAACAGCGCCATCGAATACACCGTTTCGTGTGTACTTAATGTTTAGGTCTTTGCACCTTTGCTTGCCCACCGACTCGGTAACAGGCCAGACAGCGAATGCTGCCCGAACTCCATCAACGATAGCTGATGTACCGCGAATCATATTCCGCGCTTCTTCTGGAGTTGTCACTGGCTTATCGTCTTTGATCTTCGCCATGTGGTGATTGACCATAACAGTAGCCCCTGTTTCTGTTGCCATCTGTGCAAGCATACCCATGAATGCAGCACCAGCCGCTGGATCAGCGTTTACATCTGCGTGAACAAAAGAGGCCATAGGATCAATTACGATCAGCTTTAAATTTTCCATCTCTAGCATCTGTTCGTATATGCGTGAAAATTCATCCCCCATCACATATGAATTATCGAACTTTTGCATCACTGGGAATACACCACCAAGATTGGGTAATGGCAAAATTCTTAAACTGTGATCGTAATGTTCGCGGTATCCTTTCGGGTCAAGACGCGAGATGCGTCTGTGCATTTCGTCTTTATCATCTTCCGCTGTAAAGATAACTGCATCCCCATGTGAAGCTACAAGACCGCCAAATGAATTCTGCATAGATGCGCCAGACGATACTTTCATAGCTAGATCAAGAGTCATCATTCCCTTGCCGCTATCCCCTGCCGCTGCGAACACTACTGGGACGCCCAAAGGTATAGTGTCACCGATTAAGAAATGCTGCTCTGGTGGAGACCCAACAAAATACTTGTCGATCAATAGGCTATCATCAAGTAAAGAGATTGGTTTCTTTATCTTACTTTCGTGTGACTTGAAGAACTTTTCAATGTCAAAGCCATCACTAATAGCATCTGCCGCGTCCCACTTCTCTTCTTTTGACGCTGGTATCTTCAGCATCAAAGTGCTTTTAGCCCCCGCTTCTTTTGCTTGAGCCTCAACTATGCGTGCTAATTTCTTTCCAGCCTCATCGTTGTCAGGCCATAAAATCAATTCTTTATTTCGCAATGGCGTGAAGTCGAACTTATTCGCTGTGTTTTCCGAAAGCATTCCAGCACCACCAATAGTGCAAGTCGCTGCGTATCCTAAGTTCTTTAAAGCATCTGCGCACTTCTCGCCTTCGACCCAAATAACTTTGTTTGAGCTTAAAATGTTCGGGATATTATATAATGGTCTGGGTTCAGGAACGCCTTGGCGACCATCCACAAATTGACGGAACTGTTTCTTAGGCTTGCCAGAGTTATCCCGAACAATTTCTCCAGTTACGTCTCGGTCAAAATACTTTCGAACCGCTACAAGGATCACACCATGCTCGTCAGTGTATATATATTCATCCTCAAATGGTGTGCTGGAATTAATCTGTATCTTTTGCTCTGGCTTATTCTGAACTTGGGAAAGATTTATTAAATTGTTCGGCTTAACAATATTCTCAGGCGGAGCAACATAATCCATTGAGATGTATTGCTTGAAATAATCAACTGTTTCAGAGAGCGAGTATCCTTTCGCCTCTTTTAAGACTTTGCAAATGCCGCCAATGCCATCACCTGATTCAAAATCTTTACCTGTCATGAACCAAGGGCTGCTTGTGTCAATGTTAATTCGTAAAGATTTACCCGCTTCTCCGCGCAAAGACCCAATGAAAAATTCTTTTCCGCGCTGCACGCCTTCTGGGTAAATATCTAGCAATGCCCTCAACTGAGCGTCACGCGGGACTTCTCTTGAAATTCTTTCAGTTACTTCTCTAGGCGTCTTGCCAAAATTTAAAATATTCATTATCTTGTCCCTGTCCACAATTTAACAACTAAATATGGGATGCTGCCGACCAAGCGCGTCCCATATTTTATTCCCTCCAGCATGTCTCACGAAACTCACAAAACTTGCAAAGGAAGAAATCTTTGCTCTGAGCGATGCGAGGTAGAATGTCACCAGCTTTTGCCGCCGTCAATATGTTTACTGCTTTATCGCTTGCTTCTTGAGCTAGAGCCTTATCGTAGGGAACTAACTCGTAGTAAACTTCGGAAGTGTTTTTGTTTATGACCGTAAACAATGCTGGGTGTTCAGTTAATTCCATATAAGTTTGGTATAGCGCTAACTGAGTCGCGTAGGTTTTGTTGGCCTTAGTTACACCGTGACGTACAAACCCTTTAAACTTGCTATCGTTTGCAGACTTGCACTCCCAGAGTGCAGGGTATCCCATGTCAACTGGCCCACCGCAGACCACGCCATCTATATGACCGCGTATCTCACCGTCTGCGATTGAAAAGCCAAACTGTCCTCCATCCTTGTCTTCAGTTCTGAGATCGAAATTAGCGTCTCTCAGCCACTTCGCAGCATAATCCTCAATCTCATGACCAAACTGAAAGATGCGTAGTGTCTTAGCGCTGAACGCTTTGTCTGGATCTATTGGATAGTTGAGGTATCTGTATTGTATTTTACGAGAACACTCGTCACCAATACTTGATGCACCTATGTACTTTCTGCGCTCTCTTTTCTTTTCATTAAAGACGATAGCTTTATCTACAGCGTCTTTAATGCTTTCCGCTACATGATCGACCCTAGAACGGGATTGAAGTAGAGGGCCAAGTGCCTGTTGACTCAAGGTAGGCTTCTTCGAGGGTTCCAATGTTTATCTCCGCTGCTAGATCTTGTGATTCCTGTATTCCAAATATTAATGCTTGGACTTGTTTTTCGGTGAGGTCACAAAACCTCTTATCCCACCCAAAAACTCCAAGTATATGCGCCAACTCCTTCATGGGTTTTGGCCTCAATGTTTCCTTATTGTTCAATGTATTGTCTCCACTTTTGTTTCAAACAAATCCATGACTTTCTCTATTTCGTCTGGATTAATTTCGTCGTTCTTAAACGTGAGATTAAGAATCTCCATCCCCTTCACCATGATGCTCGCGCTTCCAAACATGACTGTTTTTTCTGCGCCATAAATGCTCTCATTGATAACTTTATTAGCTTCATGGTGTATCTCTTTTATATTATTAGAGTCTTTTACCCAACATATAATTTCAGACTCAGAACTCTCTACGCTTTCTTCATCACTTTCGACCATAAATATGTGCATTTCAAAACGTGGCATTATAATTTCCTATTTGTCTTTGACTGAAAATTCTCCACCCAAACTTGAGTACGCAGCTTTATCTATCCATGAATCCTCATGGCCTATTGTTTCTAAAAGCCTGCTCGTTTTAACCCAGTCCATCATTAAGGTAACGTGTGCTGGAGTTAAGTGTCCGTGGCTAGTCATTGCGCCATTTAGAATTATGTTCCACCCATCTGCAATTCTAGCGTGATTATCGTAAGCATCCCCATAATCTTTGGCCCTCTGACCGTTGACTAAATTTTTTGCCTCATCAAGAAAATCATTTCGTTTCATAATTCTCTCCCGTTATTTTTTTCCAATTGTCTGTGATTAGCTTATCAATTTGTGTTCGATTAAAATAGTACCCCAAGCAGCAAGCCGCTTTGTACTTAGTCCAAGAAAAATCCATCTCGCTTACTTGCACGCCATTATTGCGCAAAAGTTGTTTCTGCTTTGATGTCGCGGCCTGATTCAGCCACCGCTTTGATTTGTTCGCAGCATTGCTATCTTCTACTTCTCTTAGAAAATCATCTGCTGCCGACATAGCCTGAACCTTCTCACCAATTGACACGATCCTAGCACGCCCCCTCTGAGCCTTTACAACAGCAACCCAGTATTTTCCGACCTGTCCTACCATAGAGAAGCCCTCGAAGCCTGTAGCCATCATCACATTGCCTGTGCCATACGGATCAATCCACATAAACGGTGACAATTCCATGAGGTCATACTCAGTCATAACGAAGTCGATTAGCTCGCTCTTTTCGCGCAACTCAAATACATGCTCACATATTGGACAAACCCGCGTATTAGCTGCGACTTCGCTTTCACATTCTGGGCACACTTTCGTTGGTGCATCACCGCCTACGGCTTTATCTTTGCCATCTAGGTTCGCGGTTTCATCCAGTGCGCCATGCGTAATGATAGACGTACCAAAGTCCATAACAATACAATCTGTTTTGATTGTGTCTGAATAAATCTCAGGATCAACAATGCGCAGACCGCGCCCAATCATTTGCACCATTGTGCCTTTTTGTGAGCATGGGCGAGTAAGAACTATACATGATACAGGAGGAGCATCGAATCCCTCTGTTAAAACCATGACGTTAACCACAACTTGCAAATCACCAAACTCTAAATCGTGCAGCATTTCAGCGCGATCTTCTTTAGGTGTTTCTCCTGTCACAAATTCAGCGCGAATACCCGCACGTTGGAAGGCTTGGCAAACATGCTCGGCGTGTAGGACAGTTGAGCAAAACACAACAGTCTTTCTATCCCCTGCCTTTTCTTGCCATTCATCCACAATACGTTCGTTAATTACACTGCGATCCATAATCGCGGCGACTTCTTCCATGTCATATTCTTTGCCGCGTTTCGTAACTCTATCAAGTTGATCACCCACGCCCAAGTCGATCACATAGCTTTTAGGGCGAACAAGAAATCCTTCGCGGATTAGGGTTGCCAACTCGATTTGATGTGCGCAATTGTTGAATACCCCACGCAATCCTTTTCCATCACCACGATTAGGTGTGGCTGTAAATCCAACAATTTCTGCATGTTCGTTATCTTCAAGAACTGCGTTTATTACTTTTGTATATGTTGGAGCGGCTGCATGGTGGCCTTCATCAATGACCACCATATCGAATAAGGGTCTGTCTCTTAGGTTACGATCACGAGACATCGTTTGAACCATAGAAAAAACAGCATCACCGCTCCAGTGTTTGACTGTGCCGTTGACGATGCTTGTAGAGATTAAAGGGTTTACGCGCTCGAACTTCTCTTTGTTCTGGGAAACCAATTCGTCTCTGTGTTGGAGGACAAGAACACGCTTGCCACTTTTGTGACGCTTGCCAACTAGCGCGGATAACATGATTGTTTTCCCTGCGCCTGTAGGTGCTACGACTAATGTATTGTTGTGCTTGTCCAACGCTTTGCAAGCGTCAGATACAGCAACCTCTTGATAGGGTCTGAGTAACATAATTATACCTATTTGCTAGAATAGTAAGTTGGGGGGTTAGCGACCACGGCCCCCCTGTCCGTGTTCTAGCGGGCGCGGAATGGCCCTGTCGCTAGATTACTTTTGCGCCCAAGATGGTACTGCACCGCTAGGTTGTGCAGTTGGTTGTGGTTGGGCCACATTTTGTGCAGCGGCTACTGGAGGCGTTGGAATGCCACCATTAGACAAGAAGTCTTTGCTGTTCGGCGTAATGGCTGCTAATAGTTGATTGCTATCATTATAGCCATTTGTGCCTTTCTTAATGCCTACTTTCGCACAAATTTCCATAGCGCTCAAGTCCATCATACTACTGATGTTTCGGCTCTGTTGTGCTTGAGGCGACATGTCAGAAGGATCAATCCCACGCGCACTTTCCACGATAGCCTTGAGCGTTCTTAGCCCAATCTCTTTTGCAAGAGGCATACCGCTTGGCCCTATTTTGTCACCATCGACAAAGACGCTGTGCCAAAACTTACGGCGATCAAACTCACCACCGATGATTGTGAACTCAAGGTTCATCCACTTAGCAGATGTGCTTTGCGATTTTTTGAACCACGGCCCCTGACCAAACTCAGGGATTTCGATATCACCCGGCTGCACAATTACCACTGCACGCACGATAGTGCCGTTTGGGATAAGAGAAAACTCCTTGTTCTGAGGGTTTTCATCTACTGGTACATTATTAAAATTTAACATTATGCTTCTCCTTCGCTAGAAGTCTGAGTTGATGGATCGACAAACGTAAGATCGTTGTCGGTTAATGGTGAGCCACTATTCATCTTTTCAATGAGCTTGCCAAGATGTGGCTCTTCAAGAGTGTCTAATCTGCCAGAGCGATCCTTTGCAGGATAACCCCATTCGTTCAGAGGTTGACACACAAACGCTCTATACTGACCGTGATCACCTGACATGATCGACATAGTAATGACTTCATCGACAATACCGGGCAGTTCTCTTCCTGTTTTCGCACCTTCAATCTGAAGGCTATACTGCTTGCGACCGTAATCGTCAGTAATTTCATCCAAGATACCAACAAAAATAACATTCTTTGATCGAATGTGCTGGATATGAGTAAGCCATGACATCATCTCACGACCGTGCATTCCGTAGACTGCACGAGTATCAACCTTGCCTGACCTGTCAGAGCGAACCTCTGGCTGCTGTAAGCACCACTGAAAGCACAAACGTCCTGCCACAGTGATAGAGTCCACAAACAGCGTATCGTACTTCTGCCACACCTCTGAGGTGTCGCCATACATTTGCGCCACATAGTCATAGTGTGATTGGCTGTATGGTTGATCGTCAGAAAGTGAAGGGTTCGCACCACCTAAGAAGCACGCAAGATCACGGCATTCCACCCATGTTCTAGGACGAACAACATCAATAGGGTGGCCTTCAATCGCAGCGTCACCCGCTTCTAAATCCATAAACAATGTTGTTGATGAATTGAGGGTTCGAGCGAGTGTGGTTTTACCCACACCGCTTGCGCCACATACCACGATCTTGTGGCCTTTTTTCTCAGCCATACGCTGATCTGCTGTAATGATTTGTAGAGTCATTGCTCTAACTCCTCTACTGTGACTCTGCCCACTTCAACAGTGCGGCAATCTTCAAGCTCTGCCCTGATAGCTGGGGGAGCCGCTGTGAATTTACGCTCCTCAACAGCAAACGTCAGCTTGCCGTAGTGGACCGCATCTTCTGAAGACATTGTGTTTAATGTCTCGCGCAGCTTGTCCTGATCCCATGTGATCTTTTTACTCACAACCACTTTAAGTCTTTGATTGCCTTGCGCAATTTGTGCAGTGCCAAAGTCTTTACCGTTTGAGTTCAAGACATCTCGCGCTGCTGGTAAAAACTCATCTGACAATTTGTCTTCAATGTCTTTAAGCTCATTACGCAATTCCTTCATTACGTGTTTAAGCTCGTCTCGACGTTCGAATAATCTACGACTGTCCATGTCGTCTCCTTTCCGCTGGTTACTAGAGTCCCAACTATAACCATACAGTGTGGGTGGCTGTCAAGAACTTTTTCAACATAATTTTTTTTATTTTAAGTATTGACATATGGGAATATATGGGATATAGTAAATTTATAGATAGGAGAATAAAATGACAAACACGGCAAAAAACCTTGAAATCGGCCAATCAGTTTGGATCAACATGAGCAGCTTCGCTGATGATGAAATGTGGGTATCAGGCAAGGTTCTGGGCTTCACTGCAAAACGCATCAAATGTTTTAACGATGTTCGTCAAACTCAAGGCTTTTACGCACCACACAAAGTTAAGGAATCGTAATGAAAACATTACAAAAACTAAAAGATATCTGTGAACCTCATGGTGTGGAATTTGATTCTTATAAAGATGACTGGGGTGATTGGTGTATTACTTTTTATGCTCCACCTCAGATGTGTTGGGGTTCAAGTACCGCAACCGTGAGCTGTTATCATGGTGGGCCGTTAAGTGGCGTTATAGGTTTTCTCAAATATGAATTAAAAGATGGATTTTATTCAGCCGATGATGAAACTCTTAAAGTAACAGGTCAAGGTGAATATGCGGGGGCCTAGCGCCCCCCCTTTTTTGACAAGAATATTTCAATGCCGAGACAAGCCTTCATGAGCTTCTTCTTTAGCTTAAACTCAGGCGTCTCAACGCCCTTGGCGTCTTCAACAATTTCCCGCCACACACCGTCCTTGTCTTCACGCTTGTAGCGGAAGTCAGCAATGTACGCGCATATCTTTTGGTCATTAACGATCAGGTTGTAGCGCACCTGTAGCTCAAGGTCTTTGACCGTTCCCGCCCTTTCGAGTGACTTTATATATAGATACCGCTCAGATTCCCATTTGGAATCAAACTTTATTCCTTGAACAATTACTTTCTTGTTTCCGTACTTGGGTCTTGACCCACGCAGCTTGGGATTATATACAGGTGAAAAGGTCATTTATGGGAAGGAATCTCCAATGCCAAACCCCGGAAAATATAAGTCCGTAGGTGTTTCTATAGACGCTTACGATAAACTGGTTGCTATTGCAGACTATGAAGATCGTGCAATTGGGCGTCAGCTATCGCGCATGATCGAAGAAACATACGAGACCGTACAGCATCGTGTCAAGCCAAGCCGCCCTGCTTCATCTGCATCAGGCATTGGTGGACTGGCTACTGTTATAGAAGACTAGAGTAAACCCGCGCTGCCTAAGCCACCTAACAGTGTTGCGGCGAGTGCAGGGT
>UEXM01000386.1_pt1 | contig 47983 bp, 44 predicted proteins | sample 1796661 | NCBI WGS metagenome assembly UEXM01 (sample SAMEA4772469, study PRJEB27181) | metagenome | reverse complement strand
AATGGCTTAACGCCATTTGACTATATTGCTCATTGTCTTGAGCAGCTAAGCCATGAACAAACGAATGTAGAAAAACTACTTCCTTGGTATATTAAACTTAGCTAAGTGTCGATTGCCGGACGCTTACTTTTGATATTTGAGTATTGTTGCCAGTATGGCTATCTAAGTGAAGATCAAACCTAACCACAAGCACTCTGATTCATCACTATAAAAAAGAAGCGTCTAATAAGAAAATCAGAAACGAAAAAGTTTCAACGCAAGATATAAAAAACACCGCAACTTTAGACTCCTTTCTGGATATAACAGTTAATGGAAATACTCTTCTTGAGAACAATTACATATCTCTCTTAACGACGAACGAAGAAGAGATCACAGGGTTAAAATCTTTAAAAGATAGAAGAAATAAATCACATTTTGATTCGAATATTTATTCGCTTAGAGTATACCCAAAGGAATTTTTTGCCGCTACAGAGCTTATCATTAACTCTATTAACAGCATGATTTAATAGTATTATTTAGGAAATAATTCAATCAAAGGGGTCAGAGCAACTTGATCCCTTCCCATACAAAAACTAACCTTGACACAACTATTTCTAAGGCGCTTTATGCCCTATAGCGAGTTAGGCTAATAGAAGTATTATTATGACCGTTGATCCGTATTTGATATTCGTGTTTCAAATACGAACGGCAGCTATGAGCTTGAGGCAGAACTTAAGTATAGAAAATATATAGGACACTCATCCCAAATTGTAACCTTATTAATATTTTCAGATTCAAATTAGATCAGTGTCCTATACGACTTTTCTTTCAAACTATTCCTGCCAAGGTTTAGTCACCACTTATTGGACCCTCAAACGACAGAGCTTAATTATTAATTAAACAACCATCAAAATTGATATTTAGTTTTTTCAAACTACACTAATTGAACAAAAATAAAACAATGCATTAACGAATTGAAAGGACTCAAGATAATGAAGATGTCTTTAAGTGCAACTTACCTACTCGCTTTTTGCCTTTTTTTAAATGCCTGTTCAAATATTAATGAAGGTGAAGTCGATTACACACGTACTGTTGATAATGCAGTTATTCCTTCACAAACTTGTTCATCAGACGATTATGCTAGCTCTCTTAAAACACCTGCCGGTGTTACACGTAAATGCTATGAAACATTGTATAGAAAGTATCAAGATGCGCCTGCAATTAAAGAAGGCAGTACAATTTCGGTTCACATGATGCAGGGATACGTTTTAGGTTCGCCTGAATGGAGAAACCCATACGAATTTTTATCAGGTCATAGCACCAATGCAGAAGTCGTAGTAATTGCCAGTGTTTGCGAACAAGGAATAGCCGGTTGCGGCTTAGCATTTGGTCCATCTTCAGATAAAGTTGGCAGAGTTGTTTACTTTTCTGATGGTGTTAAAGCAAAGCAATATCTTAATTTTAGCTATCTCCCTGTTTATGGGCCCATTGAATATAAAGGTGGACCATTAGTGGTTAAATTATCCATCCTTGAGTTAGACGATATGTCAGATAAACAGGTTGGTCTTTTAAAGTCTTTAGCCGAACAAGGCAAAAAAGCTTATCCGCCAGCAAGCACAGCTTTAACCCTATTAGATACATTAGGAGCTAGTTTATTACAGGGAAGTGGTGATGATGTAAACTTCAGGTATGTCATGACCTTAGTTCCAGGAACTGGCAATAAAGGCTATAGCCACCCTACCTTAAGTGCTGGCAACTATGCGCTTCTCAAAAAAGACACGATTAAAGGACCGCAAGAGCAAGAAATATGGAAGCACCTAAAGTTTGATCACGTTTCTGGCCGTTTGGTAAAAAAGTGCGGTCCTGATGATGAAAAGAATGGCACATATAACGCACCTGCCCCTGATGACGAAACTAAAGGTAAAAAATTAGATTATACCTATTGCACGGCTACCACTGGTTCGGGATATGGGTACAAAGATTTTAGAGAGCGCACCTATCTAACATTTCAAATTCAAACAGGCTTTGCCGAAAGAACACTAGATCAACCTCAAACATTACAGGCACTCATTAACGATATTAATGCGCAAAAAGATATTGATGCACAATTTGTTATCGACGCCACCGATAACTTGGAGGGCTATTTATCTCGTACAACAATAGAAAATAAGCTCAAACGCCCGCTTGCTGCGATAAAATCAAGTGCTGCTGCAGGATTAAAATATGAGCTTGATACGGTGTTGTTAGAAGCAAATAGATTCGCGCAAAAATATACCAAAACAATTAATGACAGAAATACCAAATGTCCAGGAAATAACTGCGACGATGAATTAACTGAAGATGAAATATGGTCTATTACGCAAGATGCCAGACAAATAGCGCTTGAGCTAACTCCTAAAGCCCCTATAGATAGTGCAGATAGTTTAAATTTACCACCACCTGTTACTTATACAACAGACACAGAAGTAGAAGTAAGAAAAAATATAGTTGCGCTATTTAAAGTCGCATACTTAGAAGGCTACCAGAGCAAATTAAGTCAATATTATTGGGAAATTAGAAATAGTATTTTACAAAGCCACAATCGCCTTATACTACTCAACAATCAAAGTAAGCCTATTGAAAAAGAACTAGCTAATTTGAGAAGAGTTACTAGGGAATTATTACTCAAATTAAAGAGCGATCTTGATTTATTTATTGGTGTAAATTGTGAAAATGATCCTCAAAAAAATGCCTGTTATAGATTATTAAAAGAACCCGCCTTTAAAAGTATACTCGCCATGTCGCGCAGCATATTTGATAGCATAGGTAAGAAAAATGACGATGGAACAAACATTTTAGTTGATGGGCTACTGCAAAATGGTTTAGATATGACTGCACTACAAACTTTGCTTGATGATGTAATAATTTAACACGGAGCTTATCTTTGCATTCCCCTTTTAGGCTTTTAATTGATTTTACTAAGTGCGAATACTATTTATATTAAAAATAATTTATGAAAATCCCACTTAGTAGGACCACAAGTAGTACAAAAGAAACACTCAGCAGCAGCAAAAAAATAAATACAAACCAAAACCAAGTCAGGGGAGGCCACCATTTAAACGATTAAAGACGCCTTGTAGCGCCTTTTTTGTGCCTAAAATTCAGTAAACAACCCATAAAGCCTATTCCTATGTATAAATAAGGCTAAAAGGAGATATGTAAAACTCTTTACCGGTGCTTGAGCAGTTGCTCAACCTGAAGCCCCTTCCTAGTTACCACCACACGCGACTAAAAGTAAAGAGAGTAGTACCATTATAGAGCTATTAAATCTTATCATGTTGTCTTCAATTCCTTGAATTTAAATATTAAAAAGTAGTAGGCGGGCATATTATTAAACGCAGTAACTTAACATAAGCTACGTAATAAAACTTATATACCGTAATATTATTTGCCTTGAGAAAACGTTAATGCTTTTTTGCTAGATAGGCTTTCATTAAAATAACGTCTTTATCAATCAGCGCTTTATCACAAGGAGTTAGCGTGTCACGTATTACACCCTGATATTTTTCTTTGTTCATAATCAGCACTAGCTCCTCTCGATAGTAAAAATGGCGCTTGCTAGCAACAACTACTTCATGAATGTCTTGTGTGAAGTACGCCTCGTATTGCTCATAAGATAAAAAAGCCCCTCGCTTATAAGAAATTATTTTATGCATTATGGCGTTAAATATAATATTCAAATAATCTCGGTTTAATTGTGCATCTGGGGTTGATAGCCCAACAAAAGGCGCATCACCATTAAAGAGTATTCTTTTCGAGCGTGCTAATACCTCTTCTTCAAACTCAGTATAATCTGACAACTGCGACTCCTTTTTCATTAATCACGACAAGATTTTTGCTATTAAAATTTATTCGCTGCTTGCTTTGGTTCAAAAGTAAATGCCAATAAGTCGAACATTAACTTACCCACTAAAACTCGCCTTCACCGCTAGACATCACACCCCGTAAGCATAAGCAGCAGTAATTAACAGTACATTAATGAGCAATTTAAAGCGTATTGACTACTTTTATTTTATGTGGATACTTTGCACATCAATATTACTGCCCATACCAACCGCTTTCACCTTTAACGAATATATATTCAAGACTGAACGTTTCGCTTTTTTCAGTGTTGCCGCCAAGCACTGAGCCTAATGCTCCCAAATCGGCCGTGATAACACCTTCAACAGTACAAGTAAAAGTCGGCAACTCTCTGCCTGAAACTTCTTCACAGTCTTTAAGGTTAATTGCTGACAATTCGGTACTCAAAAAGCCACTTTCATCCTGCATTTCTGCAGCAATAATTTTTTCAACATCACGAGCAGAGGGCGCAGAGTTACCTGAGAAAAGAATAGCGACAACAAGAAAAATCATCACGGTACTAGTAACCATCAACGCTTTTTTCTTGTTGCTTAAGCTTCGTAAGTTGTCCAATTGCACTTTATTGCCATCAGTACTTATTTGCTCAATCGAGTTATTAGCTTTTTGTACAACTAATTGCACATTAGCATTAACTTTACCCGTGAAAGCTTTTACATCTAGGGTATGAGTAGGCTTTGTGTTAACTATATCAACCAAAGCTGGCCATAATTTTTTATTACTTTGATACATTGGTAATACTGACAGTAACACCAAACACATGAAACTACCCAACCAAAGATACAAGCCATAACGCATTGACTTAAAAGCCATTTGTATCGCATTATTAGTAAATTGAGTGTTATTACCTCCGAGAAAATCTGCCATCATTTCTCGCATTTCATTTAACTGATACAGCACGACTAAGATTAAAACGATTAAGGCAAGCTTACTCAATATTCGTTTAACACCGAATGAATAAAGCGCTATCACCGTCAGCACCATCACCTGAAATAATGACACATCGAGCAATTGATAAAGTGTTTGTGAGTTACCCAATAGTTTGATGGCAGGTAAATAACCAGCAGAAAAAAAAACGCTTAATACAAGCACCGTAAACTTATTACATAGTGTTAAAACAGATAGTATTTTGTACCAAGGCTTGCTAATAAAATTAACAATACCGGTCAAGGCATTATCAATCAGTGACTTAACATGCCCTGTAGTGTGAACTAGCGTTTCACTTTCTGTAACCGTTCCATTGCCTACATTGACTTCTTCATGCTTTATTTTTATTTGCTCTGTCATCGTAACTTCCTGCTATGAATTATTGCAGTAACGTTACCTTGAACCTGAAGACTATATTAGCTACGCAGTCGCGATTAAAAACCGTAAATATTTTCACAATAAATAATATATCTAGATAAACCTTCAAGGTGTGTTTTAACGTTATTAAATGCCGACTCGTTTAAAGCGCATTTTTAATAAGGTTTATCGTCTCCAATAAAGGCAGGAATTGTTGTTTTTTTTTTGCGGCTCCCGAAAGATTTGAGCAAAAAATTTAAGCCGTGTTATTACTTTCGACAAGTCAATAACTATACTTCTAAAGCAATAACTTGTCTGAATCGTTTTTCTTCAGCTGAAATACTGCATATTGAAGTAGCATGACTAGAGAATATATCAGCAAAATTCTAGCGAAAACTATCCATAAAAAAAGCCACTAAATAAAGTGGCTTATTACTTAAATAGTTAACTGGTTATCGAAAAATAATAACCTTTTACAATAGAATAAAACCTTTACCAACCAAAGCATATACCCAAACCACTATTTACCTTAACAAGTCGGCTAATACCTCGAGCCTTTGCCTTAATAGTTTGAGCGATAAATTAAATTTTAAAGCTGCTCACAATTTTTGACATGTTATGACTACTTGATTTTAACTCTAAACTTGCTCCGGTAAGTTTATCGGATGTTGATAACGACTCATCGGCCATATTCGCTAAATCATTAATACGTAAGTTAACCTCATCTGCGGCTTGGGTTTGTTGCTCAGTCGCTCGTGCTATCTGCGTATTCATATCAGAAATTAGCGCCATTAATTTATCAATTTCAGATAAAGCGTTATCGGCTTCACTTGTTTGCTCTGCTGTTTGGCTTGAAATTTCTTGGCTAACTTTTACCGCATCTACTGCCTTTTGTGCGCCCGCTTGTAGTTTTTGTATCATTTGCTGAATTTCATTGGTGCTTTGCTCAGTTCTGTTAGCAAGCGTTCTTACTTCGTCAGCAACAACAGCAAAGCCGCGGCCTTGTTCACCTGCTCTGGCTGCCTCTATCGCAGCATTTAGCGCCAATAAGTTGGTTTGCTCAGCAATACCACGAATAACATCAAGTACTGAACCAATATTGTTACTTTCATCCGCTAAACTAGCAACAACTTGGGAAACGCTGTCGATATTAGTAGATAAAGAATCCATTTGAATAATGGTATTTGAAATAATATCTTTACCCTGTGAAGTATTATTTCTAGCATCATTTGCTGCAGTTTCAGCAGCTTTAGCATTGTTACTAACATCTCGAATTTGCGAGGTCATTTGCTCCATTGCCGTAGCAACTTGGCTGATAATATCATTTTGGTTTTGTGTCAATATCTGCACACTTTCACTGGAGTCGGCTACTGATTGAGCATGATTTAAAACTACTTCTGAGTTCTCAGCGACCTCTTTTAGGGAGTCACGCATTTTCTTAGTAAATTGATTAAAATAGTGCGCTAATCGAGACACTTCATCACGAGCCTTATTATCCAGAGAGCGTGTTAAATCACCTTCCCCTTGGGCAATGTCTTTCATTAAATTAGATGCATCGTGCGTTGGAATTATAATACTCTTGCCAATAAAATAACCGAGTAAAGTGATCAAGATAATTAAAATCAACGCAAAGGCAATTAGGGTGTTTCTTTGTGTGGCAAAAATATCGTCAATATCATCAATGTATGTGCCTGAACCGATAATCCACTGCCAAGGTGTAAAACCTTTAACGAAAGAAATTTTATCAACCGGATTATCAACGCCAGGTTTAGGCCACTTATATGGAACAAAACCTTCGCCATTTTTTTCCACAATATTTAACATATCAATAAACAGTGCGGTGCCATCAGGGTCTTTAATACCGCCAACATTTTGCCCCTCAAGTGCAGGCTTAACCGGGTGCATTAACATCGTTGGACTAAAATCATTTATCCAAAAGTAATTTCCTTGATCATATTTAAGTGATTTAATCACCGCGATAGCATGGTTTTGGGCTTCATCTTGGCTCAATGCACCATCGACTTGCTGCTGATAAAAGTGCTCTACAACGCTAAATGCAACCTCTACCACCTGCTGATTAGCACTATGCTTTTGCTGTAATAGCGACTTATGTGCCTGTGTTAAACTCACCCAACTTAAGATGACAAACCCAACTAACACTAATGTTAACAGAATGAAAAAACGTCTTTGAATGGTATAATTTCTTAAAAATGTCATAAGATAGTCCCAACATACTCATTAATATTAATGAGTTTAGTCTAAATTTATACTATGACGTTTTTTTCAATACAAGCTAGACTTTGGTCAAATCAACTTAGCTTGATTACCATCAATTAAACTAAACATAACGGGGTACCTATTAAACAAGCTTTAAGTCATTATTCAACGTAATTGCGCTAAATCGTTAAAACAAAACTCCCCTAAAACCAAGCGTTTTATTTAGCACAAGGAAAGTCAGCAATAAGCGTTTCGAATAGCGCTTCTTTTAAAGACTTCTCAGCTAATTGTTTAATATCCATAGATTTTGCGATAACGGACACCACAACTTTTCGGTCATATTCACGAGGAATACAAAACTGATAATCTTTATGGTTACTTAAAAATGCCAAATCACTAACCCGTGTTTGATAAGCCCTTTTTAAATAGGCACTTTGCTCACTTGCTTGGCTTTCAATCATAGCCTTTGGCTGAATAACCGCATCTTCTGTTAGTAGCGATGAGTCGATAAAACCATCGATATATAACTTACATGCGTTAATTTCACTTTTATCATGCCCTGACTGATAGGCAGTGCAAGATGCAATGATATCAGATTTGAAATCAGCGAATACTTGCGCTGATGTTAGTAGGAGTCCTACAAGGATCATTTTATGCAATAGATTTTTCAAACTTTTCATGATTATCTCCTGTACGGTTAATTAATTTTTTTGACGACTTATGCAATAAGTAAGCACCTGATACTGCAGAAATAAACGAGCCAAATAACACGCCAACTTTAACCTGTGTCTGATAAGCAAGTCCTTGCTCTTCAAACGCTAAAGAACCAATAAATAAACTCATGGTGAAACCAACACCACACAATAAACACACGCCATACAGCTGTATCCATGTCGCATCTTTAGGTAATTGGCAAAGCTTTAATTTCACAGCGATAAAACAAGTCATAAAAATACCGAGCTGCTTACCAATAAATAAACCGCCAATAATACCCACTGAAATTGGTGTAATTAGCTCATCCATTGTCACATTAGTTAAGCCTACACCGGCGTTTGCAAAAGCAAATAGTGGTAACACAAAGAAGGCAATCCAAGGATGTAAACTATGCTCAATTTGGTATGACATGGAACGTGATTTGTCACGCGCAATAGGGATAAACCAAGCAACAGCAAAACCAGCTAAAGTGGCATGAACACCTGACTTTAATACCGCAGCCCAAACAATGATCGAGACCAAAATAAAGGGCGTTTTATTTTCCAGTTCTAAACGGTTAAAAATAAACAGTACGACAAGACCAATGGAAGCAACAATTAGTGAGTTCGTCGCCAATTCCTGCGAGTAGAAAATAGCAATGATGATCACCGCACCAATATCATCGATAATAGCCACCGATAACAAAAATAACTTCAGACTAGGTGGGAGATATTTTCCAAATAAAATAAAAGTACCCAGAGCAAAAGCAATATCAGTTGCTGAAGGGATCGCCCAGCCATTCATTGCTATGGCATCTTGGTAATTAAAAGCAGCATAAATTAGGGCAGGAAAAGCGATTCCGCCCATCGCTGCTAAGAAAGGTAACACCACCTGATTTGGCTGAGAAAGCTGGCCATGAAGCAATTCTCGTTTGATTTCTAGACCGACCACGAAAAAAAACAATGCCATTAGGCCATCATTAACCCACAGTACCAATGGTTTATTAATTTCAAACTGACCTAATGTAATACTGACTGGAAACTCTAAAAATGCATTATAGCTAGTACTAAAATAGCTATTGGCCATGAGCAAGGCAAATACGGCAGCAAGCACCAAAATAATACCTGAACTGGCATCAGTTTGTATAAATTGCTTCCATTGTTTGATGAGTTTGTTTTCCGACATAGCAACCTCCTTAAACGCATACAAGAAGTTATAGCCAAACTAACAAAACAATAAAAGTCGTATAAATTTGCCTTACTAGCAACTTTAAGTTGATAATAATTGTTACCGTTGGCTTATAACAATGTCGAAAACAGCTAAATTAGGGGGTAACAATGGCTAAGCTAAATTATCATCATTTACAATATTTCCATGCTATCGCTACGCATGGCAGCATAGCGAAAGCCTCTAAAAATATGCACATTACGCCACAAACATTAAGTGCGCAGCTCAGTTTATTAGAGAACCAGCTCGGCTACAGTTTATTCGAACGCAAAGGCAAAAGGTTGGTACTCAATGATATGGGGCATATCACACTGAGTTATGCCCAAGAGATCTTTAACTTAGGTGATGAGTTACTACATTCTCTGAAAAATCATTCCACTAATTTTGCCTTCAGATTTTCAATCGGAGTTACCGATGTTATCGCTAAAGTGTTCTCATTTAATTTTTTAAAAACAATTTATGCGATGGACAACTCTATTAAACTCGTTTGTAAAGAAACTAACTTAGAAGTGTTATTAGGAGAACTAGCCACCAACAAATTGGATGCGGTATTAAGTGATACTCCATTACCTGTAGGCTCACCATTAAAGGCTTATAGTCACTTGATCGGTAAATGTGGCTTAAGCTTTTTTGCTCATGAAGACTTAGCTGATAAATTACGAGACAACTTTCCTCAGTCATTAGATAATAAACCTTTCTTTACCGCTGGTGAAGGCTCTAATCAGCACTTGAGCGTTCATTCATGGTTCGAACAAATTAACATTTCACCGTTAATTATTGGCGAATTTGATGACTCAGTATTAGCGACATATTTTGGCCAAGCAGGCTACGGTGTATTTTGCGCGCCAACGATTATTGAGCAGCATATTATTGAACAATTTGGCGTGAAATTAATTAAGAGCACCAAAGATATTACCGAGCACTACTATTTAATTACCCCCGAGCGTAAAGTGAAACACCCTGCTGTACAACATTTATTAGAAGAGGGTAAAAAGCTGTTTAAGCAAAAAGTCATCTGATCGGTGCTTGAGCGCACCACTATAATACTGACTAGTTTTGCTATATCGTTAACCACAACTTAAAAACAGCTTTCGACAAAAGCAGATAAAAATAACGTTAAAAATGAGCATTAAAAAAGGAGCAATAACTGCTCCTTTTATTCTTTAACCATATCACTGGTCTTAACGGTAATTATGCGCTACAACTGCTCTAAATAGTTTAGCTTGCCACCCGTTTTTTACTGACTAACCGAAACAAAATAGCACTTAACGCTAGTGTGGCAACAATCGCTGCACCACTTGGTAGATCGAGGCTGGCAGATAAATACAAGCCCAGTAAGTAGCCAACCAATCCCACGGCATATGCCCAAAGTAATGCATATTTACCTTTGAGCTTATTAATAGCCAGCGCAGGTAAAATTAAACTACTAAAAACAAGGTACACGCCCACCAGTTCAACTGACAATGTGATCACCACAGCAAACAAGAGATAAAAAGCCGCGCCATTTAGTATTTTCGGCTTAACAAAGATCAACGCCAAAATTGCGCTATAAACCCCAGCAGGTAGCAACAGTTGTTGCCAGCTTACCCAAAGGATTTGTCCTGACATCAATTGCTTCAATAGCTCTGCACCATGCGGATCATTAGATAACAGCAACATTGCGGTAACAGCTGATAATACGTAAAAGCAACCTATCATGGCTTCTAACTCTTCAGCCATATGTTTAGCTAACCAAGCAATAATCCCCGCACCTGCTAAAGCAAATAATGCCGGCATCCAAACATGGGCATAAGCAAGTTCAGCAATATCATGATCCATACGCACAACAATTGCGCCTAAAGCCGCAATTTGTGCAATAGCTAAATCAATAAAAATAATGCCACGTTTTAATACTTGCTTCCCCAAAACTACATGAGTTGAAAGTACTAAAATCCCAGCAGCAAATGCCGGTAGCAAAATAGTGAGTAGTTCATAATCCATGGTTAGTTACCTATCACAACACTAACAGTTTTTTCGCACTGTACTCTTGCGATAACAAGCTAAGTACATTGTCATATAAGCTAAATAAGTCATTACTTTGCTCATTACCACCAACCGAAAGAGGTAAAACAATCACCGGCAGGTTAGACTTTTCAGCCAGCCAATTCGCCCCGCGTTTATCTTGGTAAGAAGCGATAACAATAGCCGTAATTTCACCATTTTTAGCTTGTTTTAATAAGCTCGCAAGATGACCACTAGTAGGCGGTAAACCTGGTTTAGGCTCCAAATCTGCCACTTGCTCAATACCGGCAAAGTCGAATAAATAACGAAAGCTTGAGTGGTAAGCAATCACTTTCATGCCAGATAACTTATTGGCTACTTCTTGCCATTTTGAACTGGCTATTTTCCAACGGCTATTGAAGCTTTCAAACTGCTGCTGATAGCGATTACTATTATCGCCATCAAGCTGAATTAGCTTTTCAGTTAGTGCTTTAGCAATAGCCAACATACGCTGTGGCGAAAAATGTAAGTGTGGATTACCTTGGCTATGCACGTCGCCCATACTACGATCAACATTACTCATTTGATCTAGAGTTTCGACATGCTCCGCTGCAAAAAATAACCCCAAGTCGGTATTACGTACTTGTGCATTAGCCGCTTTCATTTGCAACATAGGTAACCAGCCAACTTCTAATTCTGCACCGGCACAAATGACTAAATCGGCTTGGCGCATTTTGGCAATCAAGCTAGGTCGAGCCTGTACTTGATGTGGATCTTGCATTGCTGTTGTGGCCGAATATATCCGCGCATCAGGCGCAAGCTCTTTTGCTAATGCCGCATACTCAGGTTCACAAGTAAATATATTGAATTGTGCAAATGCATTACTGCTTAGCGTAAAAAGTACGCTACTGATTATAAGCTTAAAATTGATGCGCACTGTGAGCTCCTAAAGACATAACATATTGTAGAGTAATAACATTGTCATTTTCTGCTTGCTCAAAACCAACGTTACTTTGATGGCTAAATTCTAAGCGAACAGTCGAAAAATGACTGTTGTGCCAAGCTAAACTCAGCTCAGTTTCTTTCAGCTCTTGTTGATCAAAATGCTCTTCATGTTGCAATTGGCTATCTAGCTCACCATAACGTAAACCTGCTGACCAATTTGGTGAAAATTGATAGACACCGCTAACATACCAAGCTTCATGATAATCTTTAGCGTGCCCTTCATCATGATGCTCTTCTTCATGCTCATGTTCTTCTTCATGTTCGTCATGAAATTCAGGAAGCATGAAATCACTGACTCTAAAATATTCTGCACTTAAGGTTAAATGTTGATATTTGTAGTTACCATTAGGCGCCCATTTAAATACAAAATCGGCTGCATAAGTATTTTTACCCGTGTAACCTGCAGAGTGACTATGAGCATGTTCATCTTCAGCATGCTCTTCTTCATGCTCATCTTCGTCATGATCTTCTGCTGTAAGCTGACCATTTTCATTACGTAAATAGCTAAAACCTAATTGCCAAGAGCTTTCAATACCAATATCGCCACCTATTTTAGTAAAGGCAGTATAAACACCAGTGCTATCAAAGTCTCGTTCACCATGTTCATCTGCAGCTCGTAAGCTGTCACCAGAAAAAACCTCCGCTCCCATCAACCAATAAGTATCAGTTGGTGCGATATAGCTCACACGTAAACCATCATCAAAGTAGTGCCCACCTAGAAAGGCTCGATAAGCACTCGGTCTGCTAGTGAATGAATCCGTATGTAAATGCTGATTATTTAAATAACCGATATCTGATAAAAAACGGCCAGCACGAACAGTGAAGCCATTAGGTAATGCCATGGTTTGTATAAACGCTTCTTCAACATTAACTTCGCTCTCGCCATCATGCGATTCAAATACCGTGGTTAACTTACCATAAAACATATCATCGATGCTGGCACTTAATGCGAGTTCAGTTTCACCCAAACCAAAACCTTCAGCTCGTTCAGTCATTAAGCGATCATCACTTTGATAATAACCATCTAAAATAACACTCACATTGGGATTGGAAAGTGTCGGGGTTTGCGCCTGTGACAGCATTGGAAATAAAGCAGAAATAGCTAAAGCCGCGCTTACTTTTACAGACAAGCGAGTAGGAGAAAATTGAAAGTTTTTCATGTTATAAATCTCTAAAATAAATTAAATATAAATGCACATACCAAAAGCCAAAAAAGCAAATTGGATGCGTAAAGTTACAAATTGTTAATTAATGTCTATTAAAGAGAAACTGGGGGGGCGCGACTAAGGTAAGTAACACTAGGGATAAGTGCTAATGTCGGTTGAACAGTAAGCGTTGCATCATACTGTTGGCAAATAAATTCAAGATTGGCGTCTTGCTGCGGTAGTACTTGATCAAATTGATGCTGGTGAAAGCACAAAGTACAGTGCGTTTTAGCACCTTCATCGATATGTTCAACACTGTGAGCAGAAGCAGCCACAGACATTATTAGCAATATAGCACTGAGCCATATTGCGATAAGTCGCCTGTTAGTTACTGAAAAATACATTTCTGCTATCCAATGAGTGAATGAATCAAATTCGGCATTAGTGTACGCGACTTGTAACTCACCTTGCAAGGTGAGTTACAAGTCATTTATCACATTAAAATACCTTTTCAACGCAATGCGGTGCTTCTAATGTGAGTGCTTAACCTTAGTTAAAATAATGCATGACTATAAAAGCAGCGCAGTTTAGAAGATAATCTACCAAACAGCTCGGTAAAGCTGTAGTAAGTTTAAACCGAGAATTTTTTCTATTTGACCGTCTCCGTAGCCGCGTTTTGATAAATGCCAAGCAATTAACTCCATACGTTTTTCAGAGTTGAGTTCAGCAATAAACGGGGGGCGATTAGGGGTTTCTCCCGGCGCAGAAATACCTGCAGCTATTCTACGCTTTACTTCTTGTCGAATGGCTTCACGGTACTCTGGTCCGTCATTAACAGGTAGAACACCTTGATCACTTCCAATAGAGATATGATCTTCACCACACAGGTTTACAGCATAATCAATATGTCGTAATAATGCTTCGGCTTTAAGTTCACTATCACCGCCTTCTAAAAATGGCATTAAATAAATTCCGACAACACCGCCTTTATCTGCCACGGCTTTTAATTCGGCGTCATCATTATTACGTGGATGCCGGTAGACACCATTGCAGCCGGTATGAGAAATAGTCAGCGGCCTAGTTGACACTTTTATTGCTTGCGCCACTGTTTGCTGTCCAGAGTGTGATAGATCAACTAGCACTTTGTTTTTTTCCATACGCTGTAAAGCTTCTTGCCCTAAATCGGTCAACCCTTTATCATTTTTTACTAAACCTCCACTGCCAAACTGCGATGCTCCGTTATAGCTCAACTGCATATAACGTACGCCATTCCTTGCAAAGAAATCTATCTGGTTAAGATCATCAGCAAACATTTCTGTGGACTGAAAGCCCATGATAATGCCTATTTGCTGTTGCTTTTTTGCTAATAGCACATCGCTTGCTTTAGTCACTAAACGAAAATGACTGGGATAGCGCTTAATCAAGGCAAGTGTCGATTCTATTTTAGATAACGTTGTAGCGTGGTCGTCTCCCGGTGAAGGTATTGTTGCATTTAACGCGCTAATACCTGATTGTTTAAATATGGCTAAAGCATTGTTATCAAAGCTTTCAACGCCATAGTCAAATGCTGCGCTTAGTCCATCAATAACAACACTGTTACTATAAGGTGGCCAACGCATATCGCTTTTTAATACTTGTAAAGTATTTGCTGCATTCACGCCATTGGGCAATATAAAGCCTAAAGAAACACCTGTGCTTAATTTCAAAAATTGCCGCTTGTCCATAATAAATCCTTAATTTTTCCTAATTACTGAGAGTTGCTTGACAACTAAAGCTCAGCAATACACTCTACTTCAACTTTTGCATTTAATGCTAAACCCGCGGCTGCATAAGCACTGCGTGCAGGTGGAGTTTCAAAGAAAGGTAAGTAGGCGTTATTGGCCGCTTGCCAATCATCAATATCAGCCAACATCAGCGTACATTTCGCTATATCTCGATAATCGAGGTCATAGCTTTGTAAAACACTACCGATGTTCTTCATCGCTTGTTGCATTTGGCTGCTCACATCAGGACCCACTAAGGTTTTAGTACTAGGAAAGTTACCTATTTGCCCTGACATCCAGAGCATACCACCGGCTTTTTTTGCACTAACAAACGGTAAGCTTTTATCATCACCTATATGAACAAATTGACCATTTTTAATTACATGAGCAATATCGGTAACGTTTTCAATATTTTCACTTGGGTTATCATTAAGGATGACTAAATTAGCCACTTTGCCCGCACGAATAGCACCATGGCTTTGCTCAATGCCAATCACTTTAGCGCCATTAATGGTTGCTGCTTGAATTGCTTCAAGTGGTGTCATGCCAACATCATTAACTAATAATTGCATTTCATGTTGCACTAAAGGATAAGCTGATTGGTAATAGTCACTGGTGCCATCGGTGCCCGCCGAAATTTTAATACCATTAGCATGAGCCATACGGGTAAAGGTTTTACCCCATTGGTACATCAACTCTCCCCTTTCACCACGAGCAACTTTTTGTTTTTCAAAAACCGTTAAAGTAGCATCTAAAATGGTTTGATTTTTTTTCATGTCATCAAATAAATTTTGATAGCTATCTAGCTGAAATGATTCTGCTTTTTGTTTTTCTGTGATGTGTTTATTTTCTCGGCGTAATTGATAGAAATTGTCAACAACATGAGCTGAAAGATCTGGAGCATGAGAGATCGTTTCAACACCGGCATTAACCAACTGCTGTGGTCTTGCAGGGCCTACAAAAGCATGCGACCAAACTTTTAAACCATGCTTTTTCGCTGCGGCTGCTAATTTTGGAATGACACTAGCTGACACTTTAGCGTAGATTTTAATGCCGGTGGCACCTGCACCCGATGCTTTGAGCATGATTTCATCAAACGGGCTATCCTCATCAACCGCCCTCATCCAATTTACTTGTCCTGGAATTTCGCCTTTAGCTGATTCAACGGTACGTGGATCTGAAAAAAATTCATCGCCACCAATAATCACAGAATAATAAATATCAGGTGATTGAATAACATCATTATCCGCTCGACGTTTTAATGAATATAAAGCCCGAGTATCTCCCCCCATATCTCTTACTGAAGTCACACCACCTTGTAAAAGCTTGCGTAGTCGCATACGCGTAACTTGATCGTTATCGCCACTATCAGGAGATGTTGCATGATGAACATGGGTATCAATTAAACCAGGGATAAGATATTTGTCAGTCATATCAAGTACAACTACATCTTTGCTTAATCGTTGTTTATTTGTCGCTGTAATAGATTTAATGCTGTCATTCTCGATTACAACAGTCTGACTATTATCAATTTTTAATCCTTCGACATCAACAATATTGATATTTTTTAAAGCAAAAGTTTGCGCAAAAACGGGCAATGCGAATGACATAGATATTGTTAATAGTGATATGCGTTTGAAAGGAGTCATCAGTTTTTCGTTAATAAAGCGTAAATGTGATTTTATATTGCCTTGATTAAGTTTTGTTTGGAAGTGACTAAAAGTTTATAGTGTATTTACATATAGTTTATAAAGAACAAGGTTTATGAATAAAATTGAAGCAATGAAAGCCTTTTGTTTCACCGCAGACTATTTAAACTTTTCTCAAGCAGCTAAAGAAATGAATATATCGGCAACTATGGTTAGCCGGTATGTTAAACAACTTGAACAAGAGCTGGGTTGCTTATTACTTAAACGTAATACCCGTAAGGTTTTTTTAACAGAAGCAGGGATGCAATACCGCAATCACGTTAAGCCTATTCTTAAAAAACTGGCATTAATTGATGACCAAATGACTCAGTTTAAAAGTGATCCTAGTGGCGAATTAAATATCTCAACAACTGCTGAGTTTGGCGGACAGTACTTAGCCCCTCTTATCGCACTTTATCGAGCAAAATATCCACAAGTAAAGCTCAATATACGTATGGATAATGCCCCTATTGATTTATTCGATGATAAAACTGATTTGGCATTTAGGGTAGCCCCAAGCTTAACCAGTGCAAGTTATATAGCACAAAAAGTTTGTCAATCTCGCTTATCCTTGTGGGCAAGTCCAGATTACCTAGGGCAATTTGGTCCACCTTCTTGCCTAGCTGACTTACATCAACACCAGTTGCTATTTTTTGCCCATAGCTTACGAAAAGAGCAATGGCTTTTTATAGAAGATGGTGTTCGCAAGTTAGTAAAATGTAATTGGGCTTGGAGTTCAAATAGTGGCAAGTTACTTAATGAAGCGGCGGCTGAAGGACAAGGCATAATTCAAGCCCCCAGCTATTCTGTAGCACGCTATCTGCAAAATAAAAGTCTTATTGAAGTTTTACCTCAGTACGCGCTTAATAATTTACAGATTTCTGCGATGTATCCACATAGATATGAGTTATCAACCAGAGTTAAGACTTTTGTAGAGTTAGCCAAAAGCTACTTTGTTGAGCATCCTATTCCTTAAAAACTGTGGCAAAATAAAAGTGCTATAAGTGACCCGTTAAAATTCATTCATTCATTCATTCATTCATTCATGAAATTGAACTACTAGCAAAGTGCCATTTAAACCAAGTACATTAAATTTAAATGGCTACGCATGTCGTCATAGCAATATTTGCTTAATAGATAGAATTATTTGTTTTGCGCTGATATCAGTTCATAAGCCGCCTGAATGTCTTGCGCTTTTTGCTTGGCCATTTCCATCATTTCAGGCGGTAAACCTTTGGCAACCAATTTGTCGGGATGATGTTGTGACATCAGTTTGCGATAAGCTTTTTTAATATCACTGGCTGAATCTTGCTCAGTAACACCCAATACTTTATAAGCATTAGCGAGTTGTTGTCCTGATTGTGCGAAGCTATTATTGCCACCAGCTTGTCCATGCTGATGAAAATTGGCGCCGGCGATAATCATTTCCAATAATTTATCTAACTCTTTTGCAGAATAACCAAGACCATTAGCAATTTGATGCAAAGCTTCACGTTCATCTTTATCAAGATTTCCGTCAGCAAAAGCGACCTGTATTTGAATTTCTAAAAACAACAGTAACAGGTCTTGTCGATTGGCCACTGCTGATTTCAATTTCGCTAACCGTTCAGCGAGTGGAAACCCTGTAGTTTTACCATCTCTAAATGCTTCTTGGGCTTGTTGGCGAAGTTCACCTCTAAGGCCTAACTTATCCATATAAGCAGTAGCAAAAGCTATTTCGTGTTGGGTAACTTGCCCATTTGCTTTGGCTATATAGCCCATCACCGAAAAGGTGCTATAGAAGAATGCCGCTTGGCGATCAGTTTCACTTTTAGCGCCGCCTAAGCCACTAAAGTCTAACCCGATACCTTTATCAAAACGATGACCAATCCATGCACCTAACAATGCACCAATAATATTCTTACTCAGCATAAAACCAAATAAAAAACCTAAAACTTTACCCCAAATTCGCATGTTAAAACTCGATAATTAATTAACTGTAAAACGGTTTAAATAGTATTTAGCTTAGCTAAACGTTCTGATGTGCCAACATCAGTCCAATCCGAGTGCATAACATTCGCAGAGACTTTTTGCTGATCGGCTGCCGCCCTTAACATTGGCGCGAGTGGCTTAACGGCCTCTTGCGACATAACATTGTCGTATTTAGTTGCACTATGTTGCTTAAAAAATTGCTTAAAAAAACTTTTTCGATACAGCGCAATACCACTAAAAGTATAGGTATTTTGTTTATTACCCTTAGGGTTAACAAGGACGCCATTTTCAAGTTGAAAATCGCCATTAGGGTTATGCTCTGGATTCGTTACTAGCATTAAATGTGCACTATACTCTGGTGCTAATACGGGTAAATGTGCAAATTGGAAGTCACAATAAATATCACCATTAATCACCAAAAACACTTCATCATCTTGCTCAGCTAGCAGCGGTAAAGCCTTAATAATCCCACCTGCAGTTTCTAAGGCTATAACCTCTTCACTGTAGCTAATATTCGCAGCAAAGCGCTCACCACGGCCCAAGTGAGCAATTAATTGCTCACCAAGCCAAGCATGATTAATCACGATATCTCGTATGCCTGCTGCCACTAAGTTTCTAATATGATATTCAATAAGCGCAACACCTCTAACTTTTAGTAGAGGCTTAGGGCAGCTATCCGTTAATGGTCGCATACGTTCGCCACGCCCTGCTGCCAATATCATTGCTTTCATGAAAAATACCTCACTACCCTTAAAGACTAACTAACTAACTAACTAACTAACTAACAACCGAAGCGCACAAAAAGTACAGCCATTAGCTTAACTTTTGCAGTGCCGGCATAACACGATCCGTGACTAAATCATGAAGAAACTTAAGCTTATCATATTGACGACTAACATCTGCGATGTAGGTCAAGGTCAGTGGAATATCAGCTAAATATCCCGACTTATTATCTCTGTGATGCAAACGAGCAAAAATACCACTGGCTTTTATATGGCGTTGTAAACCGGTTAAATCAAACCAATATTGCCATTTTTCTTGAGAAAAATTTTCGCTAGGTAGGTGATTTTGCACCTGCTGCCGATATTCTTCGACCAGTGGTGCCAATAATTCATTAGACCATCGAACATAACAATCTCGAAGGAGTGACACTAAATCATAAATTATCGGCCCTTGCACCGCGTCTTGAAAGTCAATAACCCCTAATGTTCCATCATTAAGTAACATTATATTTCGGCTATGATAATCGCGATGCATAAAAACTTTAGGTTGCTGAGAAATAGCAGAAACCAACAAGTCAAAACACGCATGCAATCGGCTTTTTTCATCCGCAGTCAAATATATAGCTAAATGTTGCTCTAACAACCAGTCATTAAATATTGCGAGTTCAGTATAGATAAAGTCGTCATCATATAATGGCAGGCTCGCGACTGTTTGTTCGCCACAAGCCAGCATTTTTGTTAGCTCGGTTATTGCATCACGGTAATATTGCTCCATATTGTCCTGGCAAAGCTTCTCTGCCAATAAACAGTCGCCAAAGTCACTCAGACAAAGAAAACCTTGCTCGAGATCAGCGGCAATAATTTCTGGCACCTTGATACCCGCTTGCAGCAACGCTTTTTGTACATTAACAAAAGCATGATTGTTTGATAGTTTTACCGGTGCATCAACGCCAATATAGGATTGCTCTTGATATTGAAAACGAAAATAGCGTCGAAAGCCCGCGTCACCTGTTAGTGCTACTAAGCTAATGCTCTGTAAAGGAAAATAATTAGCTAACCACTGGTGTAACGCTTTAGTTCTTATTTGGTTCAATGAGTGATGTCTCTCAAGTAGTACGGATTATAATTATCAAGCAGTAAAAATATTCAGTGCCAACTACTCACTAAAACTAAAAAAAGATGAAGCTTATGACTACTTCAGATAAATAAAGACACAATCCACTTGGCTATTCACCATGAGTTTTTCACCTTAAATCATTTAATAAGGTCAATTTAATTAGTGCGATATTTTGCTGCTCAAAGTTGTTTGAGTATAACTAATTAGCAGGCTAATGAAAATTGCTATATTATTATTGCCTTTAGCGGTAAAATGCCGCTCTGAATCTAGGCTTTGTATTTTTTAAAGTTAATTATCCGGACCATAAATGCGTTTTTCCTTAAACAAAATATCCCTTGTCTTCTTGTTGCCTTGTACATTTACCAGCAACGCGCAAAATACTGAAATAAATACAAATAGTGTTAGCCTATGCCCAATTCCTACTTACGACAATATTGCCGATAAAACAGGAAAGTCTGCCAACGAAAACTTTACTATTTTATCGTCAACATCGAGTATTAAAAAAGGTGAATATGCCAATTTCACAGGCGGTGTTACCTTACTGAACCAAGATAAATCAGTTGTAGCTAACGAATTATCAGTTAATCGCACAAATTCCACAGTTAATGCCAATGGCGATATTCATTTTCAAAATAAAGGCATCGATATTTTTGCTGATTCACTTAATATTAACCAATTACAGAAAACCACGTCTCTAACTGCAACTTCTTATCAACTTAATGATTCTCCCGGACATGGTAGCGCAGAAAAAATTAATATTAACGGCAACGGTAAAACCTTAAGTTTTATCGACTCAAGTTTCACCACATGTTACGGACCGGTACCTGACTGGCAAATGCGTGCGAGTGAAATTACCATTTCATCTGATGAGAAATCGTTAGAAGCCTACAACGCCCGTTTTAGTCTTTTCGACATACCGGTTTTATATGTGCCCTACTTAACAATGCCCATAGGTACTGATCGACAGTCTGGCTTTTTATATCCAACAATTAGCTCTTCTAATAGTTCAGGTATAGAAATAGAAACGCCATACTATATCAATATTGCCGAAAATATGGATGCCACAATAACACCTCGTTATATGTCAGACAGAGGCACACAACTGATAACAGAGTTTAGATACTTAGAAGGATTACAATCTGGACAAGTTGATATTGAGTACCTTAATGAAGATAAAAAGCTCATTAATAATGATGACTCTCGTTATTTAGCACGATTTCAACATATTGGGACTTTTTCAGAGCGCTTTAGAGTCCACGTTGATTACACGACAATTAGTGATGATAACTATCTCGTAGATTTAGGTAGCAGCCAATTTAACTCTAATGATTCTTACCTCTATCAAGTAGGCGAAATTTCCTACTTTGCTGATAATTGGCAAACTACGTTAAAATTACAAGATTTCGAAGTACTTGGTAATCACCAGCGCAGTTATAAAACATTACCGCAAATTGAAATAAGCCGTCAGCAGAAGCTCGATAATTTTGATGGCATTCTTGACATATATTCAGAATTATCAAGTTTTGACACCGCTGATAAAACTCAACCAACGGCTCAAAGATACCATGTTGAGGCAGGTTTATTATATCCGATAGCAAGCCCTGCTTGGTTTCTCAATTCCGAAGTTAAAGTACTTCAAACTAATTACCATCAAAAAAATATCAATGATGATAGTCCGTTAGAAAGAAATGTTAGCCGTACATTACCTAAAATACGTTTTCATGGTGGCGTAAATTTCGATCGAAATTTAACCCTGTTTAATAAGGGCTATAGCCAAACCTTAGAGCCACAATTGCAATACCTTTATATTCCCGAAAAAGATCAGAACAATATTGGTATTTATGATACGACAAATTTACAAGATGACTATAACGGCTTATTTCGTGACCGTCGCTTTAGTGGTATTGACCGTATAGCACAAGCCAATCAAATATCTTGGGGGGTAACAAGTCGTATTTTAACCGAAGAAAATAATGAAGTGTTGCGCTTCAGTTTAGGTCGTATTGTTTACTTTAACGAAAGTAACTTTAATAGCAGTGAACAAAACACCGTTGTTGATAAGTCAGCACTTGCGGCCGATATTTTTCTACATTTAAGTCGTAATTGGCAGTTTAGCTCTGATATTCAATATAATACCGATTTAAGTGTCACGAATAAAAGTCAAACATCATTAGATTATTTATTTTCGAATAATCAAACAATTCAATTGAACCATCGATATACTCGCGATGTCTCAGGAGAGTCATTAGAGCAAATGTCGTTAGCAACAAATGTTAAAATTGCCAACCGTTGGCAGTTTGTTGGTCGATTTACCCAAGATCTAAAGGGAAAGCGCAGTATCGAAAGTTATGCTGGTCTCGAATATAGTAGCTGTTGTTGGGGGATTCGTTTTACCTACCATCGTAATATTAATTCAAAGATTGACGATGCGCTTAACATAAATGAAAATCGAGATGCATTTGATAGCAGTTTTAACATTCAATTTGTATATAATGGTATAAATAGCAATAAATCATCCAACAGTGTTGGAGATATGTTTAATTCAAGTATATTTGGCTATAAACGCCCTTACTTCCTCAATAACTAATAAAAGAAATTTACGTTACATGAAAAATTCATTGAAATTATTACTTCTTGGCTCGGTGTTTATTTTTAGCTCTATTTCCCCAGCGGGTGCTGCAGAAGTTGAGCTAGACCGAGTAGCTGTCGTTGTTAATAGTGGTGTGGTATTAAAATCTGAAATAGAAGATCTTATTCATTCAGTTACCGTACAAGCAAAAAAGAACAATCAAACTTTACCGTCAGACAGAGCATTACGAACTCAAGTTACTGAGAAGTTAATCAATGATGCGATCATTTTGCAACTTGGTGAGCGTATGGGGGTTCAAATTAGTGATGCTCAGCTTGATGAAACCTTAGCAAATATGGCAAAGGACAGTAAGCAATCACTTGAAGAGTTCCGCCAAATGCTTGTATCTGATGGCTTAGACTACGAAAAGTATCGCGAGAATATTCGTAAAGAATTGATCTCAGGTGAAGTTCGTCGCGCAAGTTTACGTCGTCGTATTTACATCTCTCCGCAAGAAATCGCCAACTTACTTTCAGTCATGAAAGAACAAACCAATGCCGATATTGAATACCGTTTAGGCCATATTCTAATTGAGTTTCCTAGTAACCCTAAACAAAGCGATATAAGTGCCGCTAAAATTCGCGCGGAAAAAGTGCTAGAACTATTAAATAACGGTAGTGACTTTACCAATATTGCCATGACTTCATCAGGTGGCGGTAATGCGCTTGAAGGTGGTGATTTAGGCTGGAAAACTATTAACGAAATGCCAACTTTGTTTTCTGAGTTAGTTGACGGACAAGAAAAAGGCAGTATTTTCGGACCCATTCGTACTGGGCTAGGTTTCAGTATTGTAAAGTTAGTTGATGTGCGTGGTCGTCAAAAAGTTGAAGTTGAAGAAGTGAAAGCGAGTCACATCTTAATTAAACCTTCGATTATATTAAGTGAAGCCAAAGCCAAAGCACTACTAGAAGGCTTTATTGAAAAACTTAATGCTGGCGAAGCAGACTTTGCCGAACTTGCCAAAGAATACTCAGAAGGTCCTACCTCTGTCAGTGGTGGTGATTTAGGTTGGTCTGAGCCAAGCAAATATGAAGCTTCGTTTGCTGATGCGTTAGCCAGTTTAGATATTGATGAAATTCATCAACCATTTCGCACATCGTTTGGCTGGCATATTGCTAAACTTACCGGCCGCAGAACATTAGATGCTACTGAACAAATGAATGAAAACCGTGTTTATCAGCTACTTTACAATCGAAAATTCAGCATGGAAGGTGCGCGCTGGATCAAAGAAATGCGTGATGAAGCCTATATAGAAATACTCGATACGGAAAAAGAATAGTGTTAACAAGAATTGCTATAACACCAGGTGAACCTGCAGGTGTAGGCCCAGATCTGATGATACGAATAGCTCAACAAGATTGGCCTACGCAGATTGTTGCTGTTGCCTCTCCTGAGCTATTGAGCGAAAGAGCGAAACGATTAAATTTACCGCTCAATATTAAGCTGTACAATCCAGATGATAAAGCTACCGCACACCAAGCAGGCACACTAATTGTTTTGCCTGTAGCCTTAGAAGACACTTGCGAGCCAGGTGTTCTTAACGCTAACAATGGCCATTATGTCGTTGAAACTTTACGTATTGCCAGTGAAAAAAACATCTCCGGTGAGTTTGATGCTGTAGTTACTGGCCCGGTTCATAAAGGCTTAATCAATCAAGCCGGTATCGCATTTAGCGGTCATACCGAGTACTTTGCTAATCAAGCCAATTGCTCTGACGTTGTGATGATGTTAGCAACAGAAGGCTTAAGAGTAGCGCTAGTAACAACACATATTCCTTTAGCCTATGTATCTAAAGCGATCACCCATGAACGACTGCAAAAAGTAACCCGGATATTAAATCAAGATCTGATCAATAAATTTGGCATTCCTAAGCCCAAAATTTACGTGTGTGGAATAAATCCACATGCAGGCGAAGACGGACATTTAGGGCGAGAAGAAATTGATGTAATGATCCCTGCTTTAGATGAGTTACGTGCAGAAGGTATGAACCTTATTGGTCCTTTACCTGCTGATACTATTTTTCAAGCCAAATACCTTGATGATGCCGACGCTATTTTAAGCATGTTTCACGACCAAGGTTTACCCGTACTTAAATTCAAAGGTTTCGGCGCTTCAGTCAACATTACGTTAGGACTTCCCTTTATTAGAACATCGGTTGATCACGGTACCGCCTTAGACTTGGCCGGTACTGACAAAGCAGATGTTGGTAGTTTTAATGAAGCCATAAACGCGGCAATAGCCTTAGCTAACAATCAAGCACAAGATTAATTCGAGCAATGAAAACTATGAGTAAAAACTCCCATTTAGGCCATCAGGCGAAGAAGCGTTTTGGACAAAATTTCCTGCATAATGACGCCATCATTAGCAATATTGTTGACGCTATCAATCCAGAGCCCAATGAAAATTTAATTGAAATTGGCCCTGGCTTAGGAGCACTTACTGAGCCGGTAGTCGAACGCGCAGGTCAACTTAGCGTAGTCGAGCTAGATAGAGACCTAGCACATAGATTACGTCATCACCCATTTTTAGCACCTAAATTAACTATCTATGAAGAAGATGCATTAAAGTTTGATTTTGGGCAACTAGCCAGAGATGAGAAACCATTGCGTATTTTTGGCAATTTACCTTATAACATTTCAACCCCGCTTATCTTTCATTTACTGACTTTTAAAGACAAAGTAAAAGATATGCACTTTATGCTGCAAAAAGAAGTAGTTCAGCGTATGGCATCAGGTGAAAACTGTAAGGCTTATGGCCGTTTATCAATCATGACACAATATCAATGTCAGGTTATTCCTGTCATGGAAATAGGACCTGAGGCTTTTAAGCCTGCACCTAAGGTTGATTCAGCTATTGTTCGATTGATCCCGCATAAAACGATTAAAAATCCAGTTAAAGACATTAATTCATTAAACAAAGTTTGTTTAGCTGCCTTTAACCAACGCCGAAAAACAATCCGCAATAGCTTTAAAAAGCTAATTTCAGCTGAACAATTAACTGAATTAGGCATTGACCCTGGACTTCGTCCTGAGAATTTAACCTTAGCTGACTTTGTCATGCTGGCAAACTTTGTCACCGACAACCCAATTGAAGCTAACGATGAGTAATGAAAATCACCTACTAGCTACTGAAATTTCAGTAGCAGTTGTCAGCCAATATATTACTCAGCAATCGGTTGACGGTGAACAGCAATTTGTTTTTAGTTACACCATTACAATCAGTAATAACAGCATCAACACAGTGCAACTTTTAAATCGCTATTGGTTGATCACTGATGCCAATGGCGACACTAGTGAGGTATCTGGCGAAGGGGTTATTGGTCAACAACCTTTCATCAAAGCTAGTGAGAGCTTTACTTATACCAGTGGTTGCCTATTAAAATCGCCATTAGGTTATATGCAGGGACATTATCAAATACAGGTAAACTCAGAACAATTAGTTGACGTAGATATACCTGTATTTCGCTTAGCAAAACCCAATATATTAAACTAACGAACATTTATGGCTGTTTATTTTGTCGGTGATATACAAGGCTGCTACAACGAATTAGATGCGCTGCTAAGCCAAGTTGCTTTTTCTTGTCAACATGATCAACTTTATGTTGCGGGCGACTTAGTTGCTAGAGGCCCTAATTCACTTGAAACATTACGCTTTATTAGCTCATTAGGTAGCAGTGCTAAAGTCGTGCTCGGCAATCACGACTTACACCTACTTGCCGTATATCACGGCATCAAACAAGTGAAAGCGCAAGATAAGCTATCGGCATTATTGGCTGCTCCTGATGTTGCTCAATTAATGGATTGGTTAGTTCAGCAACCATTAATTCAAAAGTTACCTCACGAAGAAACCTATATGAGTCACGCGGGGCTCTCACCGCAATGGACCCCTCAACAAGCGGTAATAAATGCAGACCTAGCGCAACAACATTTAATGTCTTCAGATGCAAAGTATTGGTTGCATCATATGTATGCAGAGCAGCCAATAAATTGGCAAGATGCCGATGATGAAATTGCTCGCTTTAGGTTTACCATCAACTCGTTAACGCGTATGCGGTATTGCCACACTGATGGAAGTTTGGATTTTAGTTGTAAAGAAAGTCCCCAAAATGCACCTAAAACATTATCTCCTTGGTTCGAATTCAACCATATTAGCGAAACAACTCAATGGATATTTGGCCATTGGGCGGCATTAATGGGCTGTTGCCAGCCTAAAAATATACATGCACTTGATACTGGTTGCGTTTGGGGGCAACATTTAACAATATTAAGGTGGCATGATAAAAAGTTATTTACCGAACAGTCACATAAAAAGTTAAGATAACGTATGACTTTGGTTTCAAAAGTGTGTCAGCTTGTTATACTAGCAACAAGACTTATTTGCATTCCTTAGTAGTCTGATAATAATTAATGATTACCCACACTAATAATAGAAGCTATTATTAGTCATGTAATCAACAAACGATTTAATTTATATATTGGTGGGATCTATGAAATTAACAGTAGCAATGAAAATAATTGGTGGCTTTACCATTATTTCACTTTTACTCTTTGTAACCAGCGCAATATCATGGAATAGTTTAAATACTATTGGCGATGCTACAAAACAGCAGAACGAGCTTGCGATACCGACACTAAAAGGTAGTAACAAGCTAGCTAACGATCTAACCGGTATTGGCAACTTAACACTTCGTGCCTACTACCAAACAACGCTTGAGCCATTAGCAGAAAACAAAGCAGCTTTTGATGCAAGTAAAAGTGACTTTAGAACACAACTAAAAAAGCTAAAAAGCATCGTACAAGAAGAAGCTAGCTTAATTGCTAATTTACGCAAAGTTGATCCAGTTTATGAAAGCTTAGAAAGCGAAATTGACAGTGTCATTAGTAGTCGTAAATTTGCCATTGAGCAGCAGCTAACGCTAATTGAGAAAATAGATTTCATTGAAGAAAAAGCAGATGACACGGCAACTTTATTATTAGATCTGGCCGATCATGACCTTGCTGACACTAAACTACAGCGTGCCGTAAATTTAGCTGAACGTTTAGAAACATTGCTTAATAGCATGGTAAGTTCATCGTTTGAATACCGTGAAATTGCTGATCAACAATCTGCTGAATTAGTCACCAGTGAAATTGAAAATTCATTTAATGATATTGAAAAGTCAATTAATGACGTAGTAAATGAATTAAAGAATCAAGGTGTCGCCGACATTGCTGACGAACTTATGGATAGCTTTAAAGCATTACAAAATTACATCACCGGCAGTGAAAAAATATTTACCAATAAAAATAATCAACTCAATGCTATTGCTGCAGCAACCGCAAGTTTAGCATTAGCAGAAAATGGTATCAGCAACGCTAATGCCATACTCGAAAAGCAAGTTGATTTAGCCAATAGTACAACAATCACTACTGGAGCTTTAGTTAAAGAGTCAGTATCTGATGGCACACGCAATACTTTTCTTATTACCTTAGTCTCTATTGCATTAGCGATAATTATTGCTTGGATCACATTAACCAGTATTACACGCCCATTACGTCGGGTGAATGAAATGCTAAATGTGGTTGCTTCTGGCGACTTATCTCGTAAGTTAGATGAAAGTGGTAATGATGAATTCGCACAACTTTCTCGTAATTGTAATTTATTAATTGATAGTCTTAGAAGCTTAATTCAAGGCATTGTCAGTCGCTCAACCCAGCTGGCAACAGCAGCAGAGCAAATGTCAGCGGTAACTGCACAAAGCACCACCGCCATAGAAGAGCAACGCAATCAAGTTGAACAAGCGGCTTCTGCAACAACAGAAATGAGCCAAACATCTCAAACAGTACTATCTAGCGTGAATGATGCTTTAGGTGGTATTAAGTTAGCTGATGATGAAGCTGAACGCATCAAAACTATCTCGAAAAACAACTTAGGTACCATCAGACTACTAGCAAACGAAGTCGAATCAGCATCTCAAGTTATTAATAAACTTCAAAGTGATAGTGCATCAATTGGTAGTATTTTGGATGTAATTAGAAGCATTGCTGACCAAACTAACTTATTAGCATTAAACGCCGCGATTGAAGCAGCACGTGCCGGTGAACATGGTCGAGGCTTTGCGGTTGTTGCTGATGAGGTAAGAACACTAGCGAGTAGAACGCAAGAGTCAACCCAAGAAATTCAAAACATGATTGAAGTACTGCAAGCCGGTGCTGAAGAAGCCGTATCTGTAATGGATACCGGTAAACAGCAAACAACAACATGTGTTGAACAAAGCATTGAATCAGAGAAAGCACTCGAGTCAGTTACCGAAGCTGTACACGATATATACGATCGTAGTTCACAAATAGCGACAGCCGCTGAAGAACAAAGTGCGGTAGCTCACGAAATAAGTGAAAATCTAGAGTCTATTGTAGCCATTGCCGAACAAACCACTGCAGGCTCACAACAAACAGCTGAATCAAGTAGTGAAGTAGCCCGTTTAGCTGATGAGTTACAACAATCAGTACAAGAGTTTAAACTTTAGTTTACCACTCATAAAAAGACATAAAAAAGAGCGCTTAAGCGCTCTTTTTTCATATAGGCTATATCAAATTTAAGTCTGACTTTTAGCTTACTTGTGTATCATAGTAGCGCAAGGGGCTAATTAAGCTTTCTCGTAAACCGAAAAATCTAAGCTATATTGGTTTTTTTCATCACTCGCCTGCACATGGCTAGTAACCTTCTTCCAAACATTCAAATCATATTCCGGAAAGTATGTATCGCCATCGATATCTGCATCTATATGAGTAATATAAAGCCGCTGTGCTGAGGCTAAGCAATGTTGATAAATTGCCCCTCCACCAATCACCATGACTTCTTCAACGTGACTAACCAAAGCTAATGCGGCATTGACAGAGCCAACAACATCAACCCCGTCGGCTTGATAGTTATTATCACGTGAAATCACTATATTTTGTCGGCCCGGTAATGGTCGGCCAATAGACTCAAAAGTTTTTCGCCCCATAATAATCGGCTTGCCTAAAGTCGTTTTTTTGAAATACGCTAAATCAGCCGGCAAGTGCCAAGGCATGTCATTATCTTTACCAATAACACGGTTATTGGCATGCGCCACTATCATTGAAAGAATAGTCATAAGGTATATTTATCTGAACATATTGCTAAATTTGAAAATATTATACGTTATTACAGACAACAAAAAAGGTGCAATTGCCTGACAACAAGTGCACCTTTTAACGGTTTATTTATATTATTAGCAAAAAGTTATTTACGATACTCAACTTCAACATCGTATTCATCTTCATCCCAATCGTCATCATCAAGATCATCTGCTAAATCAGCCATTGCATCTTCGTGGTAAGTATCCCACTTAAACTCAACTTCTTTACCATCGATAGGCGCTTCTTCTTGCTCTGGAGGTAAAGCTTCAATAAAGCTCATAACGCCTTGGCATAAGTCTTCAGTGCCGGTACGGTTATATGCAGAAATAGTGCGAACTTCACCTTCCCAGCCTAAGCCCTCAATAACACGATCAGTGATTTCTTTCGCTTCTTCTTCAAGTAATAAATCAACCTTGTTGAAGACTAACCAGCGTGGTTTTCCTGCCAGAGCTGCAGAGTGTGTTTCAAGTTCACCAATAATAGTTTTAGCATTTTCTAGCGGATCAGAGCCATCAACAGGCATAACATCAACAACATGCAATAGAATACGACAGCGTTCTAAATGCTTAAGAAATTGAGTACCTAAACCAGCACCGTCAGCAGCACCTTCAATCAAACCTGGAATATCAGCAATAACAAAACTGCGTTGAGAGTCTAAACGAACAACACCTAAGTTAGGGACTAAGGTGGTAAATGGATAATCAGCTACTTTGGGCTTCGCTGCTGAAACACTGCGTATCAAAGTAGACTTTCCTGCATTAGGTAAGCCCAACAAGCCAACATCAGCTAATAATAGCAATTCAAGCTTTAAATTTCGGATTTCACCTGGTGTGCCATCAGTTTTTTGGCGTGGCGCGCGGTTAGTACTACTTTTAAAGCGTGTATTACCTAAGCCATGCCAGCCGCCTTTAGCAACTAATAACTTTTGTTCGTGCTGTGTTAAGTCACCTAACTGTTCACCAGTATCAACATCGATAGCTCGTGTACCAACAGGCACTTTTAAGTACAGATCGTCAGATCCTTTACCGGTACAATCACGAGAGCGACCATTTTCGCCACGCTTTGCACGATGAAATCGTTCAAATCGGTAATCGATTAACGTGTTCCAACTTTCATCAGCAATTAAATACACGTCGCCGCCATCACCGCCATCACCGCCGTTTGGGCCACCGAACTCAATATATTTTTCTTTACGAAAACTAACGCAACCATTGCCGCCGTCGCCGGCTTCTACGCGAATTTCTACTTCATCTACGAATTTCATGGTGTTTTAAAACACTCCAAACTTTATTTTCTGCTACGTATTATAAATGATTTATTTCAATTAGGTTTGAACAATGTCATTTTTTATACAATTTTGTATTTAATATATCACTTAGCGAGAACTAACCAGTTTGAACTTAGCAAAGAATAATACCAGTTTCATTGATAAACTGGCCTATTATATACGTAGGATAAATAGCTAAACACAAAGCATTTATTAAACTAACTAGTTGTTCTAATTATTAAATAAAACGCAACGTTGTTGGTAATTTAAACCAATAGAAATGTTCAATTGATTAGTGAGATTGGTATAAGTATATACCTAAATCTTCTGCAAAAAAAAACCCTGCGTAACAGCAGGGTTTTATAAGTTTGCGTATTACTACTCAGCGATAATGCTTACAAACTTGCGGTTTTTAGGACCTTTTACTTCAAATTGTACTTTACCGTCTGATAAAGCAAATAGAGTGTGGTCTTTACCGATACCCATGTTGTCACCAGCGTGGAAACGAGTACCACGTTGACGAACAATGATGTTACCTGCTAGAACAGCTTCGCCACCAAAGCGTTTAACACCTAGGCGTTTAGCTTCTGAATCACGACCGTTACGTGTACTACCCGCAGCTTTCTTATGTGCCATTGTAAATCGCTCCTAGTTAGCCGTTGATGCCAGTAATTTTCACTTCAGTGAACCATTGACGATGGCCCGCTTCTTTACGTGAATGCTTACGACGTTTAAATTTAACAATTTTAACTTTGTCAGCGCGACCTTGGTTTACAACCTCAGCCACAACTTTACCACCAGCAATGTAAGGCGCGCCTACATTGATGCTCTCGCCATCGGCGATCATTAAAACGTTTTCGAATTCTACTGCAGCACCAATTTCAAGTTCAATTTTCTCTAAACGAACTGTTTGGCCTTCAGTTACACGATGCTGTTTACCACCGCTTTGGAATACCGCGTACATAGCTACTCCGTACTGCGTCATCATCTATGGACGACGCTTAAATTTAAAATTATAGGGCGCGAATTCTACGCGAAGAAATCGGCGAGGGCAAGTATAAAAGCAATGATTTATTATTATTTTTATATATCTGGAAACTTCTCGCTTGGAAAACTTCTATCGTCATGAATTTCGTGTAAAATTAGTCTGTGAAATCGCTAGCATTCTAACACTAAAGTCCATTTAAGGTAACTCGTTACGCTTTATGAATATCAAAAATATCCAAACATTAGCTCAACAAGACATGACGGCAGTCAACGATCTTATCTTTTCCAAACTTCACTCTGATGTTGCGCTTATCAATCAATTAGGTGTATACATTGTTAATGGTGGTGGAAAACGTATGCGTCCACTGCTGACCGTGCTTGCTGCTCGTGCAATAGGTTACCAAGGCTCTGAACACTTACAACTTGCTGCAATCGTTGAGTTTATTCATACTTCAACACTTTTACATGATGATGTTGTTGATGAATCTAATATGCGCCGTGGCCGCGAAACCGCTAATGCGATGTTCGGTAACAGCGCGAGTGTTCTCGTTGGTGATTTTTTATATTCACGTTCATTTCAAATGATGAGCGAGCTCAATAACTTAAGAATCATGGACATTTTGTCTGATGCAACAAACATTATTGCTGAAGGTGAAGTATTACAATTAATGAATTGTAATGACCCAGACACGACGGAAGATAGCTATATGCAAGTTATCTACTGTAAAACGGCAAAGCTATTTGAAGCAGCAACACGACTTGCCGCCGTTATTGCCAATCAAGACCAAGCAACTGAATTAGCAATGTTGAATTACGGTAAGCATTTAGGTACCGCCTTTCAATTGGTTGATGACATTATGGATTACACCGCTGACGCGCAGGAAATGGGAAAAAACGTCGGTGATGACTTAGCTGAAGGTAAACCCACATTGCCGCTATTGTATGCCATGGAGCATGGTAATGAGCAGCAAAGAAAAATGATCCGCAATGCTATTGAGCATGGTGATGGTATGGAGCATCTTGATGATATTCTTGCAGCCATGGAACAAACTGGCTCATTGGTCTACACTCAGAAAAAAGCTGAATTGGAAGCTGATAAAGCTATTGCTGCAATTGCAGCATTGCCAGATTCTGAACACAAGCAAGCTTTGATTGCATTAGCACATATTGCAGCTAATCGTAGCCACTAAACCTAACAAGCAACAGTGACGCTTTTGGCTCGCTGTTGCTTACAGATTAATATTAAAATCTAACGGTTAAAATCTAACATGTGCTTATTACATACGAATATCACTAGCAGGCCATAGCCATCTTCTGTAGATTATCCCCTAACGAATTATATTCAGTTGTAGTATAACCCATGAATACCCAGCCCAATATTCATTGTCTTAGTATCAGCCAAAGTGATTTTGGTCGTTTACATAATGGTAAAAATGTACAGCTTTTCACCTTATCGAATACCCAAGGTACTGAAGTTAAAATTACCAACTATGGTGGCATTATTGTCGCTCTAAACACTCTCGATAAACACGGCATTTCAGCCGATATTGTGCTGGGATACGATGATATTAGCAGCTACGAAACAGATCCTTATTACCTCGGCGCGATTATTGGTCGTTACGCTGGTCGGATTGACCAAGGAGTATTGTCAATTAATGGCCAACAATATCAGCTGAGCATTAATAATATCGACAACCAACTTCATGGCGGCATGCAGGCATTAAACAAACAGCTATGGCAAGCAACAACACAAAGCACAACAGAGAAAGTCAGCCTGATACTTCAACATAGCAGTCCAGATGGGGATAATGGTTTTCCTGGCAATGTTGATTTCAAAGTCAAATATAGCCTAAATAACAACAATGAGTTCTGCATTGAATATTACGCTACAACGGATAAAACCACGGTAATCAACCTCACTCAGCATAGTTACTTTAATTTAGCAGGACACAATACCGGGGAGGTTTATCAACACCAGGTTCAAATAAATGCGGATCACTTTTTACCTATGGATAAGCGCGTTTATCCGACCGGTGAAATTCGTAACGTTCACAATACTCAGCATGACTTTCGTCAATTAACCGCTATTAATAAACATATTAATAGCGATGATGAGCAAATAACCATTGCCAAAGGATTTGATAATTATTGGCTAAGTAAACAAAACGCTGTCACTGAAGCGGCATTTATCGCTAAAGCATTTGAGCCAAAATCAGGCAGGCAACTAACAGTCTATAGCGATCAACCTAGCTTAGTATTCTATACCGCTAATTACATTGATGGCAGCCAAATAGGTAAGGGAGACTTTATTTACCAAAAGCATGGGGCATTTTGTTTTGAGCCGCTTCGCTTAGCCACTCAGCATTCAGGGGCAAATATTAACAACACCCTACTTCAGCCTGAAACGCCTTTTTATAGTAAAACACGCTGGTTTTTTACTCATAGTGACTAGCTCGTTTCGTTGAATAATTTTCACTCTTAGCTCTTAACTCTTTGCTCTTAACTCCTAGCTATTAACACTAATCGTTAAGAGCTGCTTTGGGTATTGTCTACTAACTATATAGCCATTGGCCTAGTAAGTATGCAATATTGATTAGGCTTGCCAGACCAGCCAATGTAAGCAATACAGCCATGGCTGACTTCTCTGCTGCATTTAATGTTAACCACCATTTTTTAAACATCATCACCATTTCCCTTTATTCTTTAAAGCTCGATTAACATCATTAAATACATTAAAGATGCGCCAATAACAGTGCCCGTCGCTGTCGCCAATATCAATAATTGCTTCTGACTTAACCGAGTAACTTGTTCGATAACTTCTACGGGTTCAACGTCAACAAGCAGTGTTTTCTTGTCAATATTAAAAACGGCAGCTAAGCTCATTAGTGTTTCATTTGATGCATTACCATAACGCTCTACTCGTTGCACGGTACGTAAACTTATGTCGCATGCATCAGCTAAGTGCTGTTGCGTCCAAAGCTGCTCAGTACGTAATTCTTTTACCTTTAAGGCATTAATTTCCATGGTTTGTAGCTCCTATTAACATACAACTACTCGCCAAAAAACTTAAAAATAAGATGCACAGATATATATCCAGAAAACCCACCCACAAAGAATAAAAGTAACATTTTCCACCATGATTTTAAGGTTATTTGATATTTATTCACCAGTGCCTTTTTCAAGGTTTTAAAATGCACACCATTTTTAATCAATGTGCAATGTAGCTCTCCCCGCAACATATCAACCATGTTAAATTCAACTTCATACCGGTCACCTTCAACCGTAAAATCTAGTATTGATTTACGAGTATATGAACGCTTCTCTGCCACAATCTTACCATTAAATGACACCGTTTCTTTGCCGGTCCATGCCGAGCCAAAAACATTAATTAAGCGACCATCATCATTAAAATCGAACGTAAAGCCATCGCTATAATTTACACTCGCTATCGCTTCACTCTCTGTAGCTAAATGATTATTTTTCATATTTATCCCTTACTGTTACTTGTTCATTAACGTGGAGCTATTTAAACAAGATTAACTTTCTATTACGGCGTCAGGTAAGTGACAGTGCCCCTAAATGTCATATGACAATGACTGCCACATAACCTAAGTGCATGTTAATACTATATATTTTAAAAAATAAAAAAAAGGATAAACATGCAATGTTTACCCTTTTGTTATGGTCAATTTTTCTCAAACAAGACTAATCTTGAACTGATACGCCTAGCAACAAGCTAATATCTTTCGTGATCTCAGCAATACGATTTACATCTGTTGGTGCAATAAAGATAGTATCATCGCCAGCCAGTGTCCCGAGGATCCCTGTCGACTCGCCTAAACTATCTAGCATTCTTGATATCAATGGCGCACCACCAATACCCGTTTTTAAAATAATTTGCATATTATTATGTTTAACACTGATCACAACCGACTGAATCGCCTGCTTTGACTTAGGTACCGCCAACTCATCAGGTAGAATATACACCACCTGCTCACTTGCATTGCGCATTTTTACCGCGCCAAGTTTTGACAACAAACGAGATATCTTCGCTTGCGACATATTTTTAAAGCCTTGCTCGGCAAGTGCATTCGCTAATTGACTTTGTGAACCATAGCACTGCTCCTTTAATAGAGCTTTAAACGCTAAAATTAATTCTGCTTCATTTTTTTTACGACTTGTGGTCATTATTTAGCTCAAAACGGAAATACCTAAGCTCTATTGTATAAAATAAAAAAAATTTCAGCCATTTTTTATTTTAGCGAGCAAAATTATTCAACAACTTGTCGGCGTTGCTCGGCTAACCCCATTGCCAAAATGAACGGATCTTGCTTCTGTTGCGCAATAAAATCAGCCTTAGTTTGTAAGTTTAACCATTGGTGCGAAATTAAGCTTTGTGCTACAGCGCCACCTAATGTAGCGCCGGGGCCTAAAATAATTAGCTTATCAGGCGCAAACTCTTTAATCGCCACCTCTATCGCTTTAGAAAAGTTATAAGGCGCAACCACTTGGGTATCAAGCGTATAGTTATATAATTGTTCAGTGTTACAGCTATACGGCTGCCATACCTGTCCTAAACCATCAATTAATGGTACTGCCGGGGTGGTAAACATCTTTGCTGACATCAGCGACATTGCTCGTGTAGAAACATCATTCAACAATGGAGTATGAAAAGCCGCATGGTTAAATAAATTCATTGGATATCGGTCTTGTGCCACTGGCAGTAATGCTTCTAGTGCTTTTAAGCCAAGCTTATTACCACCAAAAACAATATAACCACCTAAATTAATCGAGACATAAACCTCACAACCGTCTTGCTGATTAGCTTGGGCCAACCATTGCATAACTTGTTGTTGCTTTTCGCTATCAATTTGCCAGTGGTCATTAATAATAGGATAAATCATCTGACCACCGACTAAACCATCAGTCATCATAGAGCCCATAGTATTAATTAACGCTATTGCTTGCCTCGGCGCTAAAGCCCCAGCAACAGCCAAGGCAATATACCAGCCCATAGAATTACCGGTCACTGCAACAATATCAAACTGATCTCGATTAATAGCTTGATAGTCAGCTAGCGCACAGGCATAAATCAATGCAGAAGCGTTTTCACCCGCGGTATGCACACGCATACTATAATTGTCCATGCTATCGAGCTCAGACACTTTCACTTGCCCTTTGCTATCTCGGTAATCATCAATAAGAGAAATTATTTCGGTTTTATCACGATGTAAACGCTGTAAATAGCCCAGCTCTTCTTTATTATATGTTCCGCGACCAGGACAAATAACCACAGCACGCTGCTTAGCCTTATTTATAGCCGTGTTTACAACAGTATTTTTTGATGAACTCATTGGCATATCTCCATTGCAGCAGCAATAATATTGTCAACAGACGGCAGTACTTCATAAGCTGCCGCGCCCAACGGAATAAAACTATCACTAGCGGTAATACGTTTTATTTTTGTCCCTACACTAGCTTGTTCATGAATCAAGGTCACAAGTGCTTCACTAATTGAACCTGTTTGACGACACTCATCAACAATTAATACATGCTCGCAAGCATTCACTTGTGCCAAAATACCTTGTTCATCAAGTGGTGCTAACCAACGTAGATCCACTACTCGGGCATCAATGCCTTGTTGAGCTAATTTATATTGCGCTTGGCGAGATAAATAATTGCCATTACCATAAGTTAATATACATAACTGCTTGCCTGAGCCTGCAACTTTAACGCCTAAATCTAGTTCAGCACTTTGTAACGCCGGCCGTTGATACTCATGCGTCCATAAACCGTCACCTTCTTGGTGTAGATCTTTGGTCATATATAAAGCAATAGGCTCTAAAAACACTACCATGCGTTGCTGCTCTTGAGCTAAACGTACGCTCGTTCGCATCATTTCAACGGCATCAGCACCATTTGATGGACAGGCAATAATAAGGCCTGGAATATCACGAAACACCGCAAACGAATTATCATTATGAAAATGACCACCAAAACCCTTTTGATAAGCTAAACCAGCAATGCGGATCACCATAGGGTTAGTAAATTGACCATTAGAGAAAAATGGCAATGTCGCAGCTTCACCCCGAATTTGATCTTCCGCGTTATGAACATAAGCCAAAAATTGAATTTCGGGTATGGGTAAAAATCCATTATGAGCTAAACCAATACCGGTGCCCAAAATGGTTTGTTCATCGAGTAAGGTATTAATCACTCTGTTTTTACCAAAACGCTCACATAGCTTAGCGGTAACGTTATAAACACCGCCTTTTTTACCAATATCTTCACCACACATTACAATATTTGGATACTCAGCCATTAAGTCCATCAGTGCCCAATTGATCAGCTTGGCTAAATGCTGTTTTTTAGTAAGATTATGCTTTTCATGTTTAAAAATTTCTGCACGTTTTTCTTCGCTCACTGCGATAGAGCTACGGGCTTTGCTCAGGCTAGGAACAATACTCGCCATAACTGCATCAGCAGAGGTCAGTTTTTCTTTACTGGCAGCATTATCGGCAATAACCGCAATTCGCTGTTCAATATGCTGATAAATTTCAATTAAAGCTTCCGATGTTAAAATACTATTTTCTAGAATAATACGCGCAGTATGCAATAGCGGATCCTGAAATTCGGTTGCACTTATATCAGCTAGATCTCGATACACAAACTCAGCATCAGAGCCGGCATGCCCCAGTAAACGTACCGTACGAACATGTAAGAATACTGGCTTGCGCATTTCACGTGCAATACGCTCCGCTTCTTTTGCTGTTTTATAGGTATCTAAAATATTTAAACCGTCGCAATAAAGATAAGTTAACCCAGCTCTATTTTTATAATTGGCAGCAATCCAGCCTTCAGGTGTCGAGGTTGAAATACCAATACCGTTATCCTCGCAAACAAAAACAATCGGCATAGGAATCGACTGATAAGCAGCCCAAGCCGTGCTGTTTATCGCTCCTTGTGTCGTCGAATGGTTTGATGAAGCATCGCCAAAATTACAAATAATTACCCCGTCACTGGGAATTTCACCTTGATGAGCTAAGCGTTGTGCTAACGGAATACTGTAAGCAGCGCCCATTGCTTTGGGTAAATGTGAGGCGATAGTACTGGTTTGCGGCGGTATAGATAGGGCTTTGCTGCCCAACACTTTATGACGTCCGCCAGAAATAGGGTCATCTTTTGAGGCGGCAAATGACAACAACATGTCATACAACGAAGTTTGTCCCGGCACTTGTTTACCACGTTGAATAACAAAAGCACCGCTACGATAATGTAAAAACGCCATGTCTGTGGCACGAAATGCCTTAGCATAAGCCGCATTACCCTCATGGCCTGAGCTACCTATGGTATAAAAGCTTTGTCCCTTTTTTTGCATCACACGTGACTGCAAATCAAGGTGTCGGCTCATCACTTGCGTTTCAAATAAATCAATAACATCGGTCGCCGACAAGCCAACATCTGTTGGCGTCAAATTAATAGCAGACTCAGGTAAAGTACGTTCACGGACAAAATTGATAAAATTTTCTTTCACCAATTGATTACGATCAGACATCATAGCTCCACGGGATATTTTTACTATTACTGTGGTTAAGAAATAATGTTGCTAGGCAGTTTATACCTAGCAAACAGGCAGAAAAAAAGGCGTATACAAAACGCCTTTTTATTTAACTTAGAAGAAGGCTTGTAGGCCTGTTTGCGCTCTACCAAGAATTAACGCATGAATATCATGTGTGCCTTCATAAGTATTAACCGCTTCAAGGTTCATCATATGGCGAATCACATGAAACTCATCAGCAATACCATTACCGCCATGCATATCACGAGCAATACGTGCAATGTCTAACGCTTTTCCACATGAATTGCGTTTGATCAGTGATATCGCTTCTGGCGCCAATTGGTCAGAATCCATTAAACGTCCTACTTGTAAACACGCAAATAACCCTGTGGTAATATCTGTTTGCATATCTGCCAGTTTTTTCTGTACTAATTGCGTTGCCGCTAATGGCCGACCAAACTGCTCACGATCTAAGGTATATTGACGAGCTGCATGCCAGCAAAACTCAGCCGCACCTAATGCCCCCCAAGCAATGCCATAGCGCGCTTTATTCAAACAACCAAAAGGTCCTGATAAACCTTTTACGTTTGGTAAAATATTTTCAGCTGGAACAAAAACGTTGTCCATGACAATTTCACCGGTAATTGAGGCACGTAATGAAAATTTACCTTCAATTTTTGGGGCACTTAACCCGGCCATTCCTTTTTCTAAAACAAAGCCGCGAATAACACCATCAAGTTTGGCCCAAACCACAAAAATGTCAGCAACCGGTGAATTAGTAATCCACATTTTATTACCCGTTATACGGTAGCCGCCTTCAACAGCCTTAGCATGAGTTGACATACTGGCAGGATCAGAGCCTGAATTAGGCTCGGTCAGGCCAAAGCAACCTATGTATTCACCGGTAGCTAATTTTGGTAAATACTTCATACGCTGCTCTTCGCTACCATAGGCGTAAATAGGGTGCATAACCAATGATGATTGCACACTCATCGCACTTCGATAGCCACTGTCAACACGTTCAACTTCACGGGCAATTAAGCCATAAGTAACATAATTTACACCAGCACAGCCATACTTTTCAGGTAAGGTAGCACCTAATAGGCCTAGTTCACCAAGTTCACGCATAATTTCAACATCAAACACTTCATTGCGATTCGCCTCTAAAACACGTGGCATAAGTTTTTCCTGACAGTACTGATGGGCGCTGTCGCGGATCATTCTTTCTTCTTCTGACAATAAAGAATCAAATAAAAGAGGATCTTGCCATTTAAACGACGGACGGTTTGCACTGCTTGAATTAGACATGAAATTACCTGTTATTAGCTTGTGAAAATGAAAGTGCAAAAATAATAAGCAAATATCAGCCAAAGTTAAAATATTCTTTTTCTTTATCTGCTATAGTTTAAAGCTATAGGTAAACCAGTAAAGATAGCTATGGATCTAAAATCACTCAATTATTTTATTTCAGTATACGAACTTAAAAGCTTCAGTGCGGCAGCAAAAGCCTGTTTTATTGCTCAACCTTCCATTTCATCAGCAATAGCACAATTAGAGCAGCAACTTAATGTTCAGCTGTTTATTCGCCATGCTCGTGGGGTAACACCTTCAGAACAAGGCGAAAAGCTATTTCCATTGGCTAAACAACTCCTCGGTCAAGCGGGTGCGATAAAAAGCTTTTTTTCAGAAAAAACCAGTAAGCAGCCATTTAATTTAGGTGTTACCCGTGGCTTAGGTGTTGAACGCATGAGTTTATTACTAAAAGACTTCACCGCGGCAAAGCCTTTTGTCGAGCTCACCTTAGTGCCACATACCGAAAAAGTAGATGCTCGCATCATTTTAAAAGACGAACTAAACGAGAATGAGCAATATATCGACATGTGGCAAGAGGACTACCTATTGGCGCTGCCTTATGATCACATATTAGCATTTAGCGATAGCATCTCTTTAGAACAACTTGACGGCCTGCCCTTTATTCAACGAACACCTTGCAGTGCTTGGAATAATCTACAAGACACTTTAGCACTAGCAGGTATCAGCCTTGACGTGCGAGCAAAAATTACCACCATCGACTATGCTCTGGGCTTAGTTCATGCGGGATTAGGTTGTGCATTTTTACCTGCACACAGCGAAATTGTAAAACAAAGTGATGTAGTTTTTCGGCCAATCACCGGTTTACAATTAACCCGAGAAATTGTTTTAGCCTATTCTGAATCATCCAAAACCATTAATAGTTTAAAGCGCTTAGCACGTAAGCATGCAAATTAAACACAGTCGACTTACCTGGCAACTTGTCTAAAATATTAGTTATTTGCTTACACTTTTTAAACACTTTATCGGTTATTAGCTATGCCGTAATAACCTGACATTTGTTAACATAATACTTCAAAATAATAACAAGAATGAAACTATGACGACTGACCCAAAAAAATATCTAAGGTCACATTATGCAAGCTAAATACCTCTCAATACTTCTGGTCATATTGCTATCAATCATTACTTTTTCTACTGTTGCTAATGAAAAAATTCCCGCAAATGAAACAACGGTATTTAACGAAACCTTTAGCTGGCAAGCAATGGCAAATATATCTGCTATTTATAATCCGTCTTTACTTAAAGGCCAAGATCAAGAAGATCCTTTTGATTACCTTGGTGTTTCCTTATTGCTTGATGTTTATTACAAAGGCTTTTTCATTCAATCTAATCACCGTCGTGCTTCAGGATTACTGCAAGGCGCAGAGCTAGGTTATCAACTGATCGTTACTCCAGAATGGGAGTTTGATCTTATCAGTAAAACCTATATTTCAAGCTATAGCCCAAAAGATATTATTGAAAATGCTAATCGAGATATTCCCACACTAAACAACCTTGCAGAGCGTTCCTCAGCTGAAGGTGTCGGCATCCGTTACTCAAGATATCACCGAAACGCAGTATTTTCCGTCGACTTTGCTACTTTGGCTCCTTTAAGTGATGCTAATGGCTGGGTTGTCGACGTATTCTATAGCTATGTATTGCCTTATCGTAATTGGGATATTTATGTCAATGCTGGTTATACCCACTACTCTGAAAAAGTCATGAATTACTATTACGGTGTTAATTCAAAAGAAGCCACGCGCGCGCGCCCTTTTCATGAGTCCGATGCTGGGCATCGTCTACAGCTTGAGCTATTTGCTCAACACCCCATTTCTGAAAAATGGTCGTTTCTGGCGGTATAAGCCATAGTTATTACTCAAAAAGTACCATAGAAAGTCCATTGGTTGACACTCAACATATCACCCAAGTTATGCTAGGAGTGATATATGTCTTCTAAGTGGGGCATAGCTGTGGTGCTAATTATCTCCGCTTTTTGCACAACTGTTCAGGCTGCAACCGCAGATAATTCAGCCACAATTGAAGTGACTAGCGGGCTGTCTGCCATACCAACAAAATGCATCACACTAACACAAGGACGACAGTGTTTTGCTACTGTAACATTGCGTTGGCAAGCGCCAGTAAAAGGTAATTATTGTATCTATCAGGTTGGGAAAAACAAAGCGCTAGACTGTTGGTATAATCAACAGAAAAACACCACCACTTTTGAGTTTGAATCCAGTAAAACAGTGCAATATAAACTCGTTGCTTATGACCAAGAGCAAACAATAGCTTACACCCATATCGAAGTCAGCTGGGTCCACAAAGCTTCCCCAAGAAAACGTCGCTGGCGTTTGTTTTAAGAGAATGATTATGAATGATGAAGCACAACGAATTTTATTAGTTGAAGACGACCTAACACTCGGCGATTGGGTACGTGAATATCTTACCGAGCAAGGTTTTACGGTCATGCATTGCACACGTGGCGATGAAGTATTAGCTTGCTTAGAAACGTTTTCTGCCGACTTGGTATTACTTGATGTGATGTTACCGGGTTTAAATGGCATTGAAGTTTGTCGTCAAATCAGACAAAAAATGCCAACGCCGATAATTATGTTAACGGCACGCGCTGATGAGTTTGACGAAGTCATCGGTTTAGAAGCCGGTGCAAACGACTATGTGATCAAACCAGTACGTCCACGTGCTTTACTCGCTCGTATTTCTGGCGCGTTAAAACAAAGTACGGTTACCGTTGAGGCTTCTTCTGATATCCAACACGGTGAGCTAGTCATTAACATTGAGGCAAATCGAGTCACTTACCAAGGTAAAGAAATTGAGCTTTCAACCAGCCTATTCGCCTTTTTATGCTTTTTGGCTCGCCATGCCGGTGAAGTTGTCGATCGTGACACGGTATTTAAAGCATTAAAGAATAGAGAGTATGACGGTCAAGACCGCCGATTTGATGTCATGCTATCAACGTTGCGTAAAATATTTAATGACGATCCGCAAAAACCTCAAAAATTTAAAACAGTTTGGGGTAAAGGTTACCTATTTGTTGCTGATGCTTGGTGTGATAAAAAAGAGCAAACCAGTTAACTATGCGTCGTTTATACATCAGCATTATTCTAACGGTAATTGGCTCACTTTTTATTATTACTTGGGGGCTCGACAAAATTGTTGCCAAGCAAGAGTCTGAACAAGTACCAGATGAATATGCAATTTATCACCAATTAATTGAAGGCTTTGATCAGCAATTATCTGCCACTAGTAGCACTAATTTGGTGGCTTTTAGTCAAGAATTGAGCCAAGCCTATCAAATAACCTTGCAACTCGATAAAAGCGAAAACATTGCTTTACCCAATGAACTCAGCCAGCAATTAACACAAACAGGCGGCTTATTATTAGCCTCAGAAACTCACCCTTATTTGTTAAAAAAACTATCCCAACACCCTGATTATATTATTCAGTTGTCGTTACCCGAAATTGAGCTTGAAAATCAAAATATTAATATTCTACTCACCACAATACTGTACTTAGGTGTTTGTATCATTCTACTCGCTTGGCTTTTTCCATTGACTCGTCGGCTGTATTTGCTCACGAACACAGCCGCAAGTATTGGTGAAGGACACTTAAATGCGCGTATGCCAACCAGTCGCTTCTCGTATATTAGCTTATTAGAAAGCAGTTTTAATCGCATGGCTGCTCAAATTGAAAAACTAGTAGCTGATAATAAAATTCTTGCTCGCAGCATGTCACATGATATTCGTACCCCAATGTCGTGTTTACGTTTTGGCGTTGAAGCCGCCATAGACACTAAAGACATCACTAAAAAAGATCTTTACCTCGCGCGAATGGAAACCGAACTCACCCGCATGGAAGACATGACCACAGCGTTTTTAGAATACGCGGGCATGGAACGACAAGGCTTTCACCTCAAGTATGAGCTTGTCGATATTGATCATTTCTTACATACCATTAACGATGATTTTCAATCGCTGGCCGAACAACATAAGGTTAAGTTAAGCTATCAGGCTAGCCCGGCATTTATCAATCAAAAAGTAACCTTGTCGCTTGATTTTCATTGGTGCTACCGTGCGATTCAAAACCTACTCAGTAACGCTATGCAATATGCGAACAATACCGTCGTTATTTCAGCTTATTGTCAGCATAATTTTTTACATATTAGTGTCGAGGATGACGGTAAAGGTATTCCCGAAGAAAACATCGAAAATATTTTCGCTCCGTTTGTCAAACTCGATGTTGATCGCTCACGTGAGCTTGGGCATTTCGGCTTAGGGCTAGCCATATCCGCAAAAGTCGTTCATTGGCATAATGGCAGTATTCACGCAAGCAACATCTTAACAACCAATGACAAAAGCAGCGCAAAAACAAGCAAACAAGTAAATAAAAACGCAACAATAACCGGAGCTTGCTTTACTATATCGCTACCTTTACAAACAGAGAAAAACTAAGCTAAGTCATTTTATTTAGTACAGTTAAGCCAGTTTTGTTAGTCATATAATGAACACTTTTTATCTGCTAAACTACGGCTAAACCTAGCAACAACACTAGCTAAACCATGATGTTCCATAATCTAAATAGCTAATGTAAGTGTGATAAACGTAAGCGCGATAAATACCGTCACTCTATTAACAGTAAACAATGACTCAATGACTTCCAATTTACCTCAAAATATATCTCATAATATACCTCACAATATACTGTCGTTAGTGTTAGCTCAGTTTGGTTACAGCCAAGAACAATGCAAAATAAGTTTACTCGGCAATGGCTTAATTAATCACACTTATTTGGTTAAAGCGCATGATAAAACTTTTGTTTTACAATGCCTAAATCAACAAGTATTTAGTGCGCCAGAGCAAGTCACTGATAATGTTGACTTGATCAGCGAACACTTACTAAGCCAGTTTAGTAATAAAACATATGCGTTAATGCCTATTTGGCAACTGCGCGATCAAAACAATAAAAACCATGTCAATGTACAGGGGCAATATTGGCGCGCCTTACACTACATTGAAGACTGTTACACGCTAGAGTCGATCACCACCCCAGAACAAGCAAGCTTTGTTGGTAATGCCTTTGCACAATTTACCAATGCCTTCGATAATTTTAACAGCCAAAAATTAGCTGAAATAATTCCACAATTTCATCATTTACCAACGCGGATCGCCCAGCTTGATCGCGCAATAAAAACCAGCAAAAATTCTTTATTGCTAAAAGCTAAAAGTAATATTGAGTTTATAAAATCGCAAAAAAACTTCATTGATGAAGTTAGCGCTATCACCAAAAATTTACCTCTGCGTGTTACTCATAACGACACTAAAATCAATAACCTACTTTTCAGTAATAAAACCAATAAGCCCATTGCCGTAGTTGATTTAGATACTTGCATGGCAGGTTATCTGATGCATGATTTTGGCGATATGGTACGAAGTTGCTGCGCATCAATTGCCGAAGACAGTGCGGAGTTAGATAAAATGTCGATAAATATTGACATATTAACCGCCCTTACCAAGGCCTATATTGCAGGCTTTAATGGCGCATTAGCAAAAATTGAAATAAACAGTTTATTACTAGGCATAAAGTTAATGCCATTAATGCTCGGCATACGATTTTTAACTGACTTTTTAAATGGCGATCAATACTTTAAAACTCGTTATGCTACACATAATTTAGTCAGGGCAAATAACCAATTACACTTGTATAAATTATTCTGCCAACAAGAAGATCTATTAGCAGAAATTGTGCTATCAACATCATCAACTGATTAAGGTTAGCCAGTTTGGGATGGGTAGCTGGGATGGGGGTAGCTAGGATGGGTGTCCTGATAATTTGATAGCATTACCTAAGCAAGCCCGCGAAAATTGAGGATACAAAACCAAAAGCAAGAAATAGGATTATCATTGCTGGAATTGCTGCAATTGCCCATTTAACCATAAAGACGATCATGGAACCGAATGGCATTTTAATATCTGTAACAATAACGTCATTATTAGATGAAGTTTTGTTAATAGTTGCCAATTCAATGTTTTTAGGTGTGTCACCTTTTGGTTCTACAACCTTATTAGCGATTACATTATCGGCTTTATCGGTCTCATAGCATTTTTTACAAAATGTAGTATCTTTATCACCAAACCTAGCAGACCATGAACCAACCTTTACTCCACATGCATCACATATCAAATCACTCATTTTTATCTCCTTATTATAAGTAATGCTAAACGAGCCTGTAGAATTACTCGTTTTTTATATTATTTTTAATCAAAATACTCTAACTGGATTATTTTCTTTTAACAATCAAAAACGTTTACGTTTTTGGACGATTTTTATTTTTGCATCGTTAAACG